>Ga0272441_10000431_pt1 | contig 96399 bp, 73 predicted proteins | sample SSMProp6N_FD_193582 | JGI IMG/M metagenome (GOLD analysis project Ga0272441, IMG submission 193582) | Marine sediment archaeal communities from Little Sippewissett salt marsh, Falmouth, MA, United States - SSM-Prop-6N | ecosystem: Environmental > Aquatic > Marine > Wetlands > Sediment ... | reverse complement strand
AAGGTCTTCGTGGCCGACCGCAAGAGCCGGCGCATCGTGGTGATCGACCTCGAGTTCGCCGCCAGCGAGACCGTGCCGGTGCGCTGACGGTGCGAAGTAGACAGGTCTCCTCAACCTTGAGGACTTGATCGGAAAGGTCCGACCGGTCTGACGGGTTCGAGGTCCTGAGTTCGGAGGCAACAATGAAGCTGAAAATCGTGACGTTAGTGTTCCTCGCCACAGCGGCGGCACACGCCGCAGGTGCCGGCGAAGTCGGGTTCAGCGCCGTGCCCCAGGCGACGACGGCCGATGGGAAGGTGAAGATTTCCTTCTCCGTCAAGGCGTCGAGCGACGTCGAAGTCGCGATCCTCGACGCGGGCGGCAAAGTCGTGCGCCACCTGGCGGCGGGAGTGCTGGGCGCGAACCCGCCGGAGCCCTTCAGGAAGGGACTCTCCCAGGAGCTCGTCTGGGACGGCAAGGACGACGCGGGCAAGCCCGTGACGGGAGCGAAGGTCCGCGTCTCGCTGGGCCTCAGGCCGCGACTGCACCGGATCATCGGCTGGTCCGGTCAGAACGTCGACAACCCCCAGGGCATTGCCTGCGGTGCCGACGGCACTCTCTACATCGCCTTCGGCAGCAACCTGACCGCTCACGCCTTTTCCACGGTGGTCTGCGCCTACGACCCCGAGGGCAAGTACCTCCGCCAGGTGATACCGGCCTCGCCCGCACTTCCCGCCCCGAAACGCAAGGGCTGGCCGTGGATGTCGGCAGAGGGCATCGGCGAGATGCCCATCGTGCATCACGCGCTCTCGCGCAGCACCTACCCGGCGTTTTCGGTGGACTACGACTGTTTCCCGGCCGTAGCGCCCGACGGCAGCTTTCTGGTTCTCAACGACGCCAACGGCAGGGTCAAGCACTCCGACATCGGTTCGGGGCGCATCCTGTTGACGGTCGGTCGGGACGGATCGGTCCCGGCGGACTACAAAGCCCGCCGGATCGCCGGTCTCGACCATCGCGGTTCGGGGCACGTGGCGGTGTCTCCCGACGGGAAGTACGCCTACGTGTCCGGGTTCTCGGTCAGGAAGAAAGGCGCCTGCAACACGATCTGGCGCACGCCGCTGGACCGCGTCGGCCCGGCGGAGATCTTCGCCGGCAGGTCGTTCCGCAAGCCTGAGAAACCCGCCGATCTCGCGGATCCCCAGGGGCTCGACACGGACCGCGACGGTAACGTGTACGTAGCCGACCGGGGGCGGGGACGCATCGCCGTCTTCCGGAAGGACGGCACGTTCCTCGCCGGCATTCCCTTGAAGGATGTCTATCAGGTCCAGGTAAGCTCGAAGACCGGAGCGATCTTCGCCACCGTCGCCAGCAGGAGTTCCCGGGGCAGGTGGGGCACGAGCCGGATCGTCAAGCTGGGCGGAATCAAGGATCCGAAGCTCAAGGCTTCGCTGCCGGTGCCCGACAAGTACGGGCGGGGCATCGGCCGCCTGGCGTTGGACGACTCCGGCGCGACGGACCGGCTCTGGTACTGCGGATTCGTGTGGGGGAACTACCGGCTGTACCGGATTGCGGATGAAGGCACCAGGCTCAAGGTGCTGGACAGGCCCCTGCAGAAGCTGGGCGGTCGCGATTCCAAGCATTCCCTGCCGTTCTCCGACCAGGTGTCGGTCGTCGGCAACAAGGTTCTGGGCGGGCATCCCGGTTTCGGTCAAAGGACAGCTGTGTACTATCGGGCCTTCGACGCCGAGACGGGCAAGCCCGCGGGGCTCTATTATCCCAGTATCAAGCCCGGGAAGAAGCCCCGTTTCCACGATTTGGTCTACGGCGACACGCGGGGCGGTCCGGACGGCCTGTTCTACATCTATACCGGCTCAAAGGTCAGGCGGTTCGACGAGAAGGGCAAGCTGGTCCCGTTCGGCAAGACAGGGAAAAAGGCGATTGGTAAAGCAGGCAAGACGGAAATGCCCACCGCGACACCGGCCTTCACGGGCCACCCGCATACCCGCGGTTCCGGTATGTTCGTAACCCGCCGGGGCGAGGTCTACCTCACCACCATGCCGATGTTCTTCAAAGACCCCAAGAAACGAAGCGGTCACACCTATGGGGGAAACTTCGTCAGGAAGTTCACACCCGACGGGGCGCTCGCGCCGAAGCCGTTGATCGTTTCGCCCGAAGCCCATCTTGCCGGGATCGCCGTCGACTCCCGGGGGAACATCTACGTCGGCGCCCAGGCAGCCAAGGGGGGGCAGCGCACGCCAGAGTTCCTGCGAAAGGCCCTGCCCGCGCGCCTGGGCAAGCAGGCGCGACACATGTACGAACTCTTCGGCAGCATCGTCAAGTTTCCGCCGACGGGCGGCGCGATTGTCCCCGACGCCAAGGGGGAATACAAAGCCGGGTATTTCAGATTCGGAAAGAAGTACACTCTGAAGAACGCCCTGTGGGCCCGCCGGGGGGGGCTGATTCCGACCAAGTACGATCTGGGGTGCTATTGCGAGACGTCCCGGTTCGACATCGACCGGTTCGATCGTCTCTTCGTGCCCGATCCGCTGACGTTCTCGATCCTGGTGCTCGACACCGCCGGCAACCGGATCGCGCGTTTCGGTTCCTTCGGCAACATGGACTGCCGCGGCAAGGGCAGTCCGGTGCCCGAGCCGGAGATCACCTTCGGCTGGCCCACCCAGGTGGACTGCGCCCTGGGGCGGGTCTACACCGCAGATCTGGTCAACCGCCGCATCGTCTCGGTTCGTTTCGAACACGCGGCATCGGCCGAGTGCGGCCTGTAACGCGGAAGGCTTTCGGACTAACATGGCAGGAACAGGGTTAGCAGACGAACAGAAGCACACAAAGGCGAACACCCTGAACAGGAGAAACTGATGAGAAGAAGAACTCTCTTGATCGTGGGTTTGACCTGGGTCTTGGTGCTTGGGCTTTCCGCGACGCGTTCGGCCGGCGGCGAGAAAGCGAGGGTGATTCTCAACCGGGGGACGCCGCTGCGCACGTGGATGGTCTATCGCACGCCGGTGGTGATCGGTACCGACGGCAAGATCAAGGCGGCCGCTACGCCTCGAAGGAAGCGGGGGAAGGTCCAGTGGCATGAGATCGGCAAGTTCCAGTCGCCGCTGCCGACCGATGTTTGGCGGGAGACCGGGTTCCCGGACTGGAAGTGGCAAATCGGCAGCGCGCCCGTGGAGAAACCGCAGGGCCATGCCAGGGGGGGGAGCCCGGCGGCTCTTCACTCGTCCACGGACAGCGCGATGATCTGCGCGCGGGCCAAGTTCCTGGTCAAGGATCCCGCCCGCGCCGGCGACCTGCGCCTTTCAGTAACCTACGTGGGCGGCGTGGCTGTTTACCTGAACGGCAAGGAGATCACCCGCGCTCATCTTCCGAAGGGCAAGCTGGGGCCAGAGACGCTGGCTGACAAGTATCCAGACGACCTTTACATCACCGCCGACGGCAAGTTCATGCAGCACTACAAGAACCGCGACGCCAAGCGTTTCGCGCGGCGCTACCGTCGCTTGCGCAAAGTAGTGGTCCCGGCCTCCGGGCTGCGCAAGGGGCTCAACGTGCTGGCGTTTCAGGTGCATCGCGCCGCGGTGAACGAACCGGCCACAAAGGTTCAGCGAAGGGTACACGGAGGGATGAGAGATGTTTACGGGCTCTGGTCCTATGCGGCGTTGACCGATCTTGAACTCACTGCTCCGAGCGGGGCGGGCATCATTCCGAATGTTGGCAGACGGTTACCGGGCGTGCAGGTCTGGAACTGCCAGTCCTTCGAAACACTCAGCGCAAACTCCTACGGAGACCCCGGCGGCGAGCCCGGGCCGGTTGAAATCGACGCGGTGCGTAACGGAGCCTTCTCGGGCCGTTTCGTGGTCAGTGCCAACCGTGATATCAAGGGACTCAAGGTTGAGGTGTCCGAACTCGCTATTAGCGACGGCAAGGCCCGGATTCCGCGCGAGGCGGTAGTCTTGCGTCACGCCCGCCTCGGCCGTGCGGCGGATACGCCTCGCCCCGGGAATCTGTTCGACGGACTGATGCCCGGAGTGCCGCAGCAGGTGAAGTATATCAAAAAGAGAGTTCATCTCGGTTGGCGCTGGGATGTGAACGTCGAAGGCGCAGTCCTGCCGGTGTGGATCACCGTCCGGCCGCCGAAGGATGCCGCGCCGGGGCTCTACGAGGGCAAGGTGACGGTAACCGCGCAGGGCTTGAAGCAGACCGTTGTGCCGTTGCGCGTGCGCGTGCACGGCTGGACGCTGCCCGACCCGGTCGACTGGCGGGTCAAGACCCTCAACGTGTTTTCACCGTATTCGGTGGCGGCGCACTACAGGGTTCCGCTCTGGTCGGAGAAGCACTTCAAGATGTTGGAGAAGTCCTTCCGGCTGATGGCCGCGGCGGGGGCACGCCGCGTCGATATTGACATGGTGCCGGTGATTCGCGCCAGGGACGCGCGCCTCGGAGACTCGATGTTCCGGCTGGTGCCGAAGAAGGGCGGAACCGGCTACGAATACGACTTCTCGGTCATCGAGAAGGTGTTCGACCTGGTCAAGAAGACCATGAAGCGGCCGCAACCGCTGGTGGTCAACTGCTGGGGCAATGATGACTGGTGGAAAGACCAGAAAGATAAGAAGAAGGGCAAGAAGTTCGACTGGGGCAGATCCGCGATAGGGGTCCCGGTGCTCGACCCCGCCACCGGCAAACTGACATCAATTCGCAACCCCAAGCCCGGCACCGAGGAGTGCTACAAGTTCTGGAAGCCGATCCTGGACGATTTGCGAAAACGGATCGAGAAACGCGGCTGGTTCGCGGTGACCGCCATAGGGCACCAGTCCTACTGCTACCCGCCCAAACCCCCGCAGGTCGACATCGCGTTGCGCATCTGGCCGGATGGCAAGTACAGCTATACTGCGCATGACGGCAAGCTGAACTCGTCTTTCAAGGGCAGCAAGGGTTCCATGCCGGTACTGTCGTCCGAGTGCGTCTGGACCCAGGGCCACGTGAAGCATCGCGGATACAAGAGTCTGCTCGCGCCCGGACGCGACAAGAGCATCTGGAACTCCTGCGGTCGCGACGCGCATCCGGACAATTGCGACCTGATCCTCCTGCTGCGCAAGTCGGAGGAGATGATCATGAGAGGGCACGACGGCCTGGGCTTCCTCCTGGTGGATTTCCTGCCGCTGGAGAACCCGAAGAGAAAAGGGCGCTATTACTATCTGGACGCAAACGTGGGTGGGGTGCGGGGACATAAGAGCACCAGATCTCTGTTGGCTGCCGGCCCCGATGGCCCGGTGGCCACCGGGCGCTACGAGATGTTCCGCGAGGGCGTGCAGCAGTGCGAGGCGATTCTCTATCTGCAACGCGCATTGAACGGCGGCAAGCTACCCAAGGCGCTCGCGGATAAGGTGAACGGCTATCTCGACCGGCGCAGCCGGGCATTCGTGAAGTGCGACTGGCCGATCGACCGCCAGGACCTCGACCGCCGGCTCTTCGAAATGGCCGCGAAGGCGGCGGCCGCCTCGGGCAGGTGACCTGCACAGGCAACTGGCCTGCAGGGCAGAGTTTCCGTCGCGAGTCACGAGCGATGCGGCCCTGCACGTGCGCTTGCAGGTGAACGGAAGGGCGCGGGCCGAAAACCTGGCATGACCGCGGCCGCAACCACCATCACGGCCGGCGAGACCGGTTTCGCCGGCCCCAACATGTATCTGACCACACCCACAACTGCTGACTTGACAGGACACTAGTTGTCCGGCGGGGTTCGGGGCGTGACCGGTACGACCTTTCCGCAACCGGTGCAGGTGAAGCTCCTCCAGGCGCTGAGCGCGTGGGGCCTGCGGCAGCCGGGACAGACGTGCACCGTGAAGACCTTGCGGCATCCGGTGCACTGGTACTCGCCGAACTTCTCGCGCGGCCAGTTCATGCGCGTGCGGCAGCCGTGAGGGCAGGGGAACTTGGGCAACCCGGAGGCCACCCAGGTTTCGGAGTAGCCCTCGCAGTAGGTGCAGGTATAGCCTCGGCCGTCGCGAAGCGACTGCGCTCGCCTGCAGTGCGGGCAGCGCGAGGCGCGGTAGCTCTTGCGGCACTTGCCGCAGCGGGCGATTTCCCCAACCAGCGATTCCGGAGCGGCGCCGCACCCCGGGCAGCGCGGCGCGCCGAAGACGTAGCGCTCGCAGTGCGGGCAGTGCTCGGGAACGGCCACGGCGTCGACGGTTCGCCTGCACCAGGCGCAGGCCACCGGGCCGGGCTTGAGCGGCGCAGTGCCCGGGCCACCCGACCAGCTCAGCACTTCGTTCACCGAGTAGTAGTTGCTGCCGCGGCCAGAGGGCGGCATCGGGCCGCGGTAGGCGCGGAACTCCAGGAGCATGCCCTTGGTGCGCTCCCTGGTATACCGGGGAAGGACTCCTGATCTCTGATCGCGGAAGCGATCGAAGCCGCGCGAGCGGTCGCTGTCGCGTAACGGGCCGGGTGTGTTGAAGGGGTTCTCGTCGCATCTTGGCGTCCAGGGGGTTTGGAGGGTTACCTCTACTCTAGTACTTCGATCCTGACCCGGGCCACTCCCGCGCGGATCATGTCCAGCTTCGCGGCCGCGGCGCGCGAGAGGTCGATGATCCGCCCGCGCTTCCAGGGGCCGCGGTCGTTGACCACCACCAGGACGCTGCGGCCGTTGCCGAGATGGGTCACCCGCAGCAGGCTCCCGAAGGGCAGCGTGCGGTGCGCGGCGGTCAGCTTGCGGTGCGAGTAGCGCTGGCCGCTGGCGGTCTTGCGGCCGACGAACCTGTCGGCGTAGTAGGAGGCCTCGCCGGTCCGGGCCCGGCCCCGGCGAGCCTCGCGGCCGGGTTCCGGCGGGGGCAGCGCCGGCCGGCGGCAGCCGGCCACGGCGATGGCCGCCAGGAAGAACAGGCCGAACGCCGCTTTCCGGTTGGGGTCCATGTCAACAGTCTGCCGCCACGCGCGCTGCCGTCAAGCCCGGGCGGCGGCCGCTTGCAGGGTCTTCTCGCCGGCGATAGAATCGGCCCCGCATTCGGAGGGAGGACGCGTGGACAGCAACCCGGCACTGGTTTCCAGGATCGACCAACTCCGCAGGAAGCGCAACGCGCTGATCCTGGCGCACAACTACGAGATCGGCGAGGTCCAGGCCATCGCCGATCACGTCGGAGACTCGCTGCAGCTGGCACGCATCGCCGCCGAGGACGAGGACGCCGAGATGATTCTGTTCTGCGGCGTGCACTTCATGGCCGAAACGGCCGTGATCCTCAGGCCGGAGCGGCCGGTGCACATGCCCGATCCCAACGCGGGCTGCCCGCTGGCCAACATGGTCTCCTCCCGGCAACTCGCCGAGGTGCGCGCCGAGCATCCCGACGCGGCGGTGGTCTCGTACGTCAACACCAGCGCCGAGATCAAGACGCACTCCGACATCTGCTGCACCTCGGCCAACGCGGTGGCGGTGGTCCAGTCCATTCCCGAGGACCGCGAAGTGCTCTTCCTGCCGGACCGCAACCTGGGTGACTGGGTCCGCAGGCAGATCGGGCGGCAGAACATGGTCATCTGGAACGGGTTCTGCCCCACGCACAACCGCATCCTCGAGCGTCACGTCAAGGAGGCCCGCGCCGAGCGCCCCGGGGCGCCGGTGGTGGTCCACCCCGAGTGCCGCCCGGAGGTGCGGGACCTGGCCGACGAGATCGCCTCGACCGGCGGGATGGTCCGGTTCTGCGCCGAGAGTCCCGCGCGCGAGTTCATCATCGGCACCGAGATCGGCATGCTCGAACGCCTGCGGCGCGACAACCCCGGCAAGAGCTTCTGGCCGGTGACCGAGCTGGCCGACTGCCCCAACATGAAGCTGACAACGCTGGAGAAGGTCCTCTGGGAGCTCGAGGATCTCGAGCACCGCGTGGTCCTGCCCGACGAGGTCGTCGACAAGGCTCGCGAACCGATCGAGCGCATGGTCGAAATCCTCGGGAACTGACAGGGTGAGCGCACTTGGCGACAGGATCCGCCGCAACCTTCGAGCTCTGCGCGCCCGAGTAGCCGTGGCGGCCGAGCGTGTGGGTCGCGACCCCGATGGGATCGCACTGCTGCCCGTGACCAAGATGCAGGACGCGGCCACCACGGCCGCAACCCTTGAGGCCGGCATCACCGAAATCGCCGAGAACCGCGTGGTCGACGCGGTTCGCAAGGCCGAGCAGATGGGCGACGCGGCCGGCAGGCTCGACTGGCAGCTGATCGGGCACCTCCAGACCAACAAGGTTCGCAAGGCCCTGCACCTGTTCTCCGGAATGCACTCGCTGGATTCGGTGCGCCTGGCGGAAGCGCTCCAGAAGGAACTTGCGCGGCGGGCCGGTGATCGCGATCAGGACCGCAGATCCGGGGGAAGCGGGTCCCCGGTCCCCGACCCCGGGCGCCCGTTCCGGGTATACGTCGAGGTGAACACCAGCGCCGAGAGCGCCAAGACCGGAGCGGGCGAGAGCGAGGCCCGCGAGGTCTTCGCCGCCCTGAAGGACTGCCCCCGGTTGTTGCCCGTGGGCCTGATGACCATGGGGCCGCTGGACCCGGATCCCGAGACCGCCCGGCCCTGCTTTCGGCGCCTGCGCGAGCTGCTCGCCGAACTCCGCGAGGGCGGCCTCGCGCCCGAGAGCTGCACCGGCCTGTCCATGGGCATGAGCGCGGACTTCGAAGTGGCGGTCGAAGAGGGTTCGACCGTGCTGCGCATCGGCACCGCGGTCTTCGAGTAGGTCCTGCCTCCGCGTGCTCCGCGACGACCGGGCCGCGGGGTGCGCGGGTTTGACTTGCCGGTCTTGTGCGTGGAAGATGAAGGCCTGATCGCGAAGCGCCCCAGGGCCGGCCGGGAGCCGGCCCTGGCAGACGGGGAACCGCAGACATGACCAGTCCGCTCGCAGGTATGAAGGTCGCGGTGATCGGCGCCGGCAACATGGCCGAGGCCCTGATCGGCGGCGCGCTCCGGGCCGGCGTGCTGCAGGCCGGACAGGTAACCGCGGCCGATCCGGACGCGGAGCGCCGCGCGGTCTTCGAGGCGCTGGGCGTTTCGGCTACCGACGACAACCTCGCCGCGGTGTCGGGCGCGGACATCGTGATCCTGGCGGTCAAGCCCCAGGTCGCGGAAGAAGTCCTGGAGGGGCTGGCGGCGGTTGCCGCCGGCCGGCTCTTCGTTTCGATAATGGCCGGCGTGGGCAGCAGGAAGATCGTCGCCAGGCTCGGGAACGGGGTCCGGGTGATCCGGACCATGCCCAACACCCCGTTGCTGGTGGGCATGGGCGCCACCGCTCTGGCGGCCGGGCGCGGTGCTGACGCCGAAGACATGTCCCGGGCCCGGGCGATCTTCGAGGCCAGCGGCGTTGCCATCCAGATGCACGAGCACGAGCTCGATGCGGTTACGGCTGTGTCGGGCAGCGGGCCGGCCTACCTCTTCTATCTGGCCGAGGCCATGATGAACGCCGCCCGGGAAGAGGGGCTCACCCCCGGGGCGGGACGCGAACTGGTGTGCGCCACGCTGCGGGGCGCGGCCGAACTGCTTGCTTCCGGGACGGATTCGCCAGCGGAACTGCGCCGCAGGGTGACTTCGCCGGGCGGCACCACCCAGGCCGCCGTCGAGGTGCTGGATTCCTCAGGCGTTGGCGATAAGCTGATTGCAGCGGTCCGGCGGGCAGCGGAACGCAGCCGCGAGCTGGGGAGCAAGTGACCGGTGGCCGGTGTCCGGTGGCCAGCGGGCGCTGAGCGTCGGCGTGCCAGAAGCCATCGGCCACTGGCCAATGGCCAGTGACTACTGTGGGGAGTTCCGTTGCCCAGCATCTACGTTGAATCCGGCATCGAGGAGGGGGCCGCCTACGGTTTCCCGCCCGGAGACGTGGTCTTCATCGTCGGTCGCGCCCCCAACAGCGGCATAGTGATAACCGACCCGCTGGTCAGCCGCCAGCACTGCCGCATCGAGCGCATCGGCGGCCGCTACCGGGTGGTCGACCTCGGCAGTCACAACGGTACCTGTCTCAACGACCAGCAGATGGTCAAGAACTCCACGCGCGAGATATCCTTCGGCGACGTAGTCCGCATCGGCGAGACCGAGATGACCCTGCGCGAGGAGGCTCCCGACGACGAGGGCGAGCTCGCCGGCCGCCGCCTGGGCGGCTACCAGCTGGTCAAGCGCATCGGCTCGGGCGGGATGGGCGAGGTCTACCGTGCGGTGCAGGTGGCCCTCGGCCGCCAGGTGGCCATCAAGATTCTCAGCCCCGAGCTGACCGAGGACCGCACGTTCGTCGACAGGTTCATGACCGAGGCGCGCGCGGCCGGGAAGCTGAACCACCCCAACGTGGCCCAGGTTCACGAGGTCGGAGAGAGCGACGGCATCTACTACTACTCGATGGAGTACCTCGCCGGCGGATCGGTCCAGGAGCGCATCCGCGGGGGGCGCGCCCTGGAACTCGCCGAGTCGATCAAGGTCGTGCTGGGCTGCGCCCGCGCGCTGGAGTACGCCGAGAAACACGGCGTGATCCACTGCGACATCAAGCCCGATAACCTGATGCTGACCGAGGACGACGAGGTCCGGCTCACCGACCTGGGCATTGCCCGCACCGTCAAGTCCATGGCCGAGAAGGTCAAGCAGGAGGGCGGGGTGCTGGGCTCGCCGCACTACATGGCCCCCGAGCAGGCCCGTGGCGAACCCATCGATCACCGCGTGGACATCTACGCGCTGGGCGCCACCTTCTACCGCGTCATCTCCGGGCGCACGCCCTTCTCCGGCAAGAACGCCCGCGAAATCATGGAGAAGCAGGTCTACGAGGAGCCGGCGGGGCTGCGCTCGATCAACCCCGAAATACCCCAGGCGGTTTGCCGGGTCGTGACCCGGATGATGAAGAAGAAGCCGGAGAAGCGTTACCAGCACGCTCGCGAGCTTATCAAGGAGCTCGAGAGGCTCCAGGAGGAGCTGGCACCCCTGACCTCGGACGAGATAGGCGTTGCCACTACGCGGCACCAGAGCCGCACCATGAGGCGCGCTCGCCGAAGGAGCAGCTCCGGGCCCCTCCTGATCCTGGCGGTGGTGGTCCTGGCCATCCTCGCCGGCGGCGCCTTCGTGGCCTTGCGCGGAGGCAAGGTCGGCGAGCAGCAGCTCCAGCTCTGGATGCGCCGCGCCGCGGCCGAGGAGGATAACGGCCGGCTGGAGCACGCCCGCAGCTTCTACGTGCGGGTCAGGGACATGGCCCCGGAAGGCAGCCTGCTCAGGAGGAAGGCGGCCGCCGAGGTGGACCGCATCGAGGAGAAGATCAACCGGCAGCAGACCGGCGCAGCGGTCGAAAGCCGCTGGGGCCTCCTCCAGGAAATGAAGGCCAAGGCTGAGAAGTCCGGCGATCTCTCGGACACCAGGAAGCTGATAGCGGCCTATGCCCGGTTCGTGGAGGATTATCCAAACACTTCGAAGACCGCCGCCGCCAGGCTGGCGATCAAGACCTTCACGGACCGCAACAACAGGAAGGCGATGGCCAAGGTGCGGGAGTTCGAGGCCCGCGCCGCCGAGCTCGCCAGGGGCTGCAGGTTCGACGAACTGCAGAAGGAGTGGGCCGCCCTGGCGGCGCGCTACGCGGGGCTGCCCGCCGGGAAGCACGCCGCCGGGAAGTCGGCCGCGGCCGCGAAACTGGGCGACAAGGCCCTGGAGGCCGCCGAGGCCGCGGCCGAGAAGGCCCTGGCTGCGAAGAAGTTCGACGAGGTCCTTCCGCCGCTAGAACGCCTGACCGGGTCTGACGATAAGAAGCTGAACGTCCGGGCCGCGGCGCTGGTCGAGAGCTTCAAGCAGAAGATCGCCCGGGCCAGAGAGAGGCTGGAAGCCGAGGCCGAACGCCGCAGGAAGCTGGCGGCCTGCAAAGCGCTTCGCGATGCGGCGGTGAAACTGGCCAGGAACTACCGGTACGTGCCGGCGCGCGTGAAGTTCGTCGAGGCCCAGATCGCCTGCCGCCGCGCCGGTTTCGACGAGGAGCTGGAACTGACCAGGAAACTGGCCGACGAGTACTGGGACGAGCGGGTGCTCTTCCAGCGCCTGGGCGAGTACAGCAGCGCGGGCGGGCTCAGGGCCGCGATGGCCGTGCTGGGCGACGGCCGCAAGGCGCTGGTGATCTCGGCCAGTTCGACCAAGCTGACCTACCGCCACACCCGCGACGAGGAGGAGAGCGTCGAGTGGAAGGACGTGCCGGTGTCCACCGTCTACGACCTCCTCAGCCGGCCCAAGCTCAAGGTCGGGGAGCGCATCGTCCTGGCCTACTTCGCGCTGCACCGGGGACTGACCAAGGAGGCCAGGAAGCAGCTCGCCCGGGTCCTCCAGGAGGATCCCCAGCGCAAGAAGGAAGTTGCGCCGCTGCGCGAAGCCATCGACAAAGCCGGTACCGCAACCAAGAAGTGACGTCACAACTCATCTTGAAGCCGCAGATGCACGCAGATGAACGCCGATCTCTCAACCACCAAGACAGCAAGGACACCAAGAACCCCAGCGAGTACTTGACCCCGAAGATACCTCCTTTGATCGCGGCAACGGTCGAGGCATTACGGGCGACCTCTGCCGCGGAAACAGGAATTGGGCCTCTTGGTGGTCTTGGTGTCTTGGTGGTTAGTGTGGGGTGTCTGCGTTCATCTGCGTTCATCGGCGGCCAGCTGTTGTGAGCCTGGATATTCGCGACCACAAGTCCGGTGCCACGCTGCGGCTCGCGGTCCGGCCCGGCGCGGGACGCACCGAGATCAGGGGCGAGCACGACGGCGCGCTGCGCCTGGCGGTTGCCGCCCCGCCGGAGAAGGGCAAAGCCAACAAGGCGGCCTTGCAGTTCCTGGCCAGAACGCTTAGTCTTTCCCCCGCCGACATCGAGATTATCGGCGGGGAAACCTCGCGCAAGAAGGTGGTGTTCTTTCGCGTTCTTGGCGCGGAAGAACTCGGCGCGCGACTTGAGAAGCTCTTGGACTGACGATTTAGGGAGACCGGTCATGGCCACGCTCTTCGAGAAGGTTGCCGAAGCCACCGCCGCTGTGAAGGACATCGTCGGGAAGAAGCCCGGGGTCGGGATCATCCTCGGCACCGGCCTCGGCAAGCTCGCGACCGAGATCAGGAAGGTGAAGGAGATATCCTATGCCGAGATCCCCTACTTCCCGCAGTCGACCGTTACCGGTCACGCCGGGAAGTTCGTCTCCGGCGAACTCGCCGGGGTTCCGGTCGTCGGCATGGAGGGGCGCTTCCACTACTACGAGGGCTACAGCATGGAGGAAATCACCCTGCCGGTCAGGGTGATGCGCAAGCTTGGAGCAAAGGTGCTGGTCGTCTCCAACGCCTGCGGGGGCATGAACCACCAGCACCAGCGCGGCGACATCGTGATCATCGAGGACCACATCAGTCTCTTCCCCGACAATCCCCTGCGCGGTGCGAACGACGACCGCCTGGGGCCGCGCTTCCCGGACATGTGCGAGCCCTACGACCTGAATCTGGTGGAGCTCGCCGAGTCGGTCGCCCTCAAAGAGGGCATCCGCGCGCACCGCGGCGTATACGTGGGCGTTCCCGGCCCCAACCTCGAGACCCGCGCGGAGTACCGCTTCCTGCGCGCCGCCGGCGCCGACGTAGTCGGCATGAGCACCGTGCCCGAGGTCATTGTCGGCGTGCACTGCGGTCTGCGCGTACTGGGCCTCAGCGTGATCACCGACCGCTGCCTGCCCGACGCGCTGGAGCCCGCCAAGATCGAGGAGATCATCGCGGTGGCCAACGCGGCTGAGCCCAAGCTGTCGAAGATCGTGAAGGGCGTCTTGAAGGGTCTGGGGAAGAAGAAGCGCTGAGCGGCCGGGCCCGTCATCTCGCAGGGGTCCAGAGACGCAGAGGCATAGAGCACCCCGGACCCCTCATTCTCTCACGGAGCCACGCAGCCACAGAGAGCCCCGCGGTCAATGGGCTCGTCTTGCCCGGCGGGCGGCTGGTTGCAGATGAGCCTGGCTACTTCGCGAACCGCGTCGTCCAGTAGAACATCGTTCCCACCGGCGCGTACTCGTCGGTGAGTTCGGGGACCCTGGCGAGTTCGGCGTCGCTGGGCACGTAGCACATCCGCGCGAAGCTCTCCAGGCTGCCGGCCGCCAGCCAGCTCTTGCTGCCCGGGTCGTACTCGTAGCGCCTGGTGCGCTCCTTGAGCAGGGGGTACTTCCTGATCATCTCCTCGGCCCTGAGAGCGATGTCCTCCGGCAGCAGTTCCTTCTCTCCGGTGCGGGTGGCGACCAGGATCAGGTTGCGGATGTACTTGGCGTCGACGTCGCGGCGCGAGGGAAAGACGTAGATGTGCTTGAAGAGCTTCTTCATGGTCTTGTACTCGGCGCGGAAGAAATCGCTCTTGCGGCCGCGCAGCGCCGAGATGATGTTGCTGACCAGCACGCCGTCGGGCGCCAGGCGCGCCCGGCACTGCTCCAGGAATTCGCGGGTGACCAGGTGCGCCGGGATCTGCCCGCCTCCGGAATACGCATCGAGGATAATCAGGTCGTACTCGGCGCAGGCCTTTTCGCTGACGTAGTAGGCCTGCTTCTTTCCCGCGACTTCCTTCACCATGTAGCGCGGGCAGGGGCGGTCGGGTCGGCGGATGAACTGGCGGCCGTCGGTGACGAAGGTGCGCACCCCGTGGCCGTCGAGCGTGTGGGAGAAGTACTTGTGCGCCATCCGGGCGACCAGGGGGTCGACCTCGACCACGTCGACGCGCATGTCGCGGTCGGTGTAGACGGCGCGGAACTCGCGGGGCACCGATCCTCCGCCGAGGCCGACCACCAGTACCCGGCTGGCCCCGGGGTTCATGGCCATGCCCAGGTGCAATATGCGGGTGTAGGTGGTCTGCGGGGGTTTACCGGGGCGGTTGGGGTACAGCGCGCTCTCGGTCAGGTTGTTGAAGCGCATTTCCAGGATGGCGTCGGGATCCTCCTCCATGGCCCTGGATGGCAGCAGCTGGTTCTTGTCTTCTTCCTTGCGCCCGTACCTGGGATTGAACTCGCCGACGATGGCGATGTTGTGGTAGGCGCTCTCCTTGAACTCGATGAGGTGTTCGAAGGTGTTGCCTTCGCGGGTCAGGGTGATCCCCGGCGAGGGAGTCAGCGAGAAGGGCAGGCCCATGGGGCTGCAGACGTAGCCCATCCCGAACGTGGCAGTCAGGAAGAAGATCGTGGCGGCCACGCCGCCGCCGGTGCGCGGGCCGCCGCGCGAGGCGAAGCTGGCGGCCAGCCCCAGTACCGCGGTGGCCAGCAGGATCACGCCGATGGAGTAGAGGATCTTGGTGGTGCCCAGCGCGGGGATCAGCACGAAGGTGGTCAGCAGTGTTCCGGCCAGCGAGCCGAGGGTGCCCAGCGCCCAGAGCTTGCCGGCGACGTTGCCCATGCTGCTCAGGGTCTTGGCCTGCAGCCGGACCGCGAACGGCGAGATCATGCCCAGCAGGATGCTGGGCAGCAGGTAGAGCACCAGCGAGGCGAGCAGCGGCCCGCCGCGCGGGCCGAGGTTCATCTTGTCGACCCACTCGCAGATATTGACCGCCAGCTGGGTCAGGAGCAGGACCGAAAACCCCGCGGCGCCGACGATTCCCGCCAGCCAGGCCAGCGAGGGCTTCCTGTCGGCCAGGTGCCCGCCGAGGTAGTAGCCCACCGCCAGCGCACCCATGAACACGCTGATGATGCTGCCCCAGACGAAGACCGAGCTGCCGAAGTTGTTCCAGAGCACGCGCGCCCCGACCATCTCCAGGCTCATCAGGCCCACGCCGCAGAGCAGCACCAGCGCGTAGAGCGCCAGCCCCTCCAGGCGTTCGGCCTTGCGCCCCTCGACCACCGGGGCGCCCGGGCCCTCGACACCGGGTTCCTCATCCTCGCGTCTGGGGATCCAGTCATGCTTCTGTTTCTTGGACATCTTCGCTCCTCGGCTCAAGGCTGAAGACCGCAGGCTCAGGGCACACCTTCGGTCGTCAGCCTTCGGTCTTCAGTTCTCCCGTGGCTCGACTCCCATCCTGGCCAGGAGGGGAATTATCTCCTCCATCGGCAGGCCCACAACGTTAGAAAGGCTCCCGGAGACCACGGTCAGGTAGCGGTCGGTACCCTTGCGCTGGATGCGGTAGCCGCCGGAGGCCCCCACCGACCGGCCGGAGCCCACGTAGGCTTCGATCTCGGCTTCGCTCATCTCGGCCAGGTGTACCGCCGAGGAGTGCACCCAGTCGTGGCGTTCTCCCGTTCCGGCAACGATCACGGTTACCCCGCTGATCACGTGGTGGGTGGTTCCCGAGAGCTTTCTCAGGATGGCCCTGCTTTCCTCCGCGTTGGAACCCTTGCCCAGGACCTCGCCGTCGGTCGCACGCACCAGGGTGTCGGCCGCGAGAACCACCTCGCCTGCGGCAGCCGAGCGGGCCACCGCCTCGGCCTTCCCGCGCGCCGCGGCTTGAGCCAGTGCTTCAGGGGCGGCGCCGGCTTTCATCGCCGCTTCGAGCGCAGCCTCTTCCGCCCCGGGCGGCGCGACCCGAACCTCGAACTCCAACCCGGCCTCTTCCAGGAGTTCGCGGCGGCCCTGCGACGCAGAAGCGAGAATCAGGCGGCGGGGCGACTCACTCAAGACTCCGCCCCCTTTCCTCTGCGCGCGCCGCGATGGTTGAATGTTCCCATGGCCAATGGCTCGATGAACCGGGGTTCTCTCCGGTGACGAATGCCCCGAGCCAGCCGAGGGGCGACCCGGCCGGCCACGTTCGGTTTGCCCCTCACGGCAGACCGAACCTGTCAGATTTCCGCCGCCGGTCCTCCGCGATCTCGTGCACCGACCTGGAAGTGCTGACCACCGTGCGCGCGAAGACGTCCCCGAGCCTCTGGGCGTGGCGGCTGACGATGGCCATGATCAGCCCCGGCAGCGGGCAGATCAGCGCCTCGTCGAACAGCCGGAAGAGGTTGCGGACAATCGCCGCGCGCGCGGTGGGCCGGTGGCCGTCGAGCATGGCCACGCGCAGTCCGGTGATCAGCTTGCCGGGCGTTGCACCCCAGCGGGCCTCGAAGATCCCGCAGTAGAAGGCCAGCAGCAACCGGTTGGACACTATCAGGAGGAAGAGCAGGCGGCTGTCGCGCAGCACCGCTCCCGAGGGCAGAGGGGCGACCGCCAGGCCCGCGTAGAAGACGGCGGTGACCAGGATGTTGTCCAGGCACCAGGCGCCGATGCGTGCCGCCAGAGATGCCGGGCGGGGCTGGCCGGGAAGCTGCGGGAAGATGCGCCGACGACGCACTGCGGCCACTCCCAGTCCGAAGCCGACGATCAGCGCCGCCAGCACCATCAGGCCGCCCAGCAGGGTTTCCGGGCCGTACAGGTCGAGTTGAACCAGCGTGGCGAGCTTCCAGTCGCCGGGCAGTTCCGGTCCGGAAGCCTCTGCCTGGTAGACGCCGACTCCCGTCCGGCGCCCGGCGAAGACCAGCAGGTTCTCCCTGCCCGGCTCCATATCTGCGGGTGCCGGCGATAGTCCCACGCCCATGACCGGGGAACCCAGCGGCCGGGTGGGGATGCCGAGGTCCAGAGGCTCTTCCCAACCCGAGGGCGTGACGCGGCACAGCGAAGTCCTGCCCGGGCCGCCCAGTATGCCCCCACCCCGCGCGGCAAGAACCAGCAGGCCCCTGCCCGCCGGGTCGCGGCTGATGAAGAACTCGCGGCCGCCCAGCGCGCGAGCGGGCGGCAGCTCCCACCGGTCTTTCCGGTAATATGCCGCGAAGGTCTCGGGCAGCGTGTAGCCGCCCCGACCGCGCTTGCGCCAGAGAATCCACAGGGCGTCGCCGCTGCCCGCCGCCTGGAACTGCACCGTGGCGCTGCCGACTTCCAGGGCGGCCGCCAGGTGCATCCAGTCTTCCTGCGGCGAGCTCTTGCGCGAAAGCAGTATGGAACTGCCCTCCCGCCTCAGCGCGTAGAGCTTGCCGCCGTGCAGCGCCAGCGCCGACGGCTTCCACTTCTCGTGCAGGCCCAACGTGCTCTCGCGTTCCAGCCCTTCGGTGCTCAGGCGGTAGCTGCAGAGGCTGTCCCTGAAGAGAACCCAGAGCTTCCCCTTCCAGAGCACCGCGGATCGCGCCGCGCCGCTCCAGACGCCGATCCGCTTCCACTCGCCGGTTGCCCCGGCGCGCAGATAGACGAAGGTCTCGGGGTCCGGCGAGTTCATCCGCTTGCCGGCCAGCAGCAGCAGGGTGAGTTGCCCGTCGGAAACCGGGATGGGTCGCATGTAGCCGGCACAGCCGGACAGGAGGAGGAGGGCGAGCGGCAGGACCCGGCGCAAGTCAGCTCCCTATCGTCGCGCCGGTGGTCTTGCAGGATTCAACGCTGTCGAGGGGGCCAGAGCTTCCCCGCTGCGCGCGCAGATTGGCTTGCTCGAACGCGCCATGAGCGCTCCTTTCAAGGGGTTAGCTTCCGGCCATTCTAGGCGTGCACCGCCGGCTTATCAAGGCGGCCGCGGGGGGCGCTCGTCGGCACCGTGCCCCGGAGCTCTTCAGCCAGCGGCGTGCAGCAGCAGATCGACGCCCGGCTTCATCTTGAAGCCGGGCTTCAGCTTCTTCTTCAGGGCTCGGGCGTCGGGAGCGAAGACCGGGCTGATCTCGATGCGGCCGTTGACGGTGCCGTCCTCGTTGCGGGGAATCTCTCCGCCGGCGGTCTCGATCCAGCGGGCCCACTCCTCCACCAGCATGGCCCGGCAGCTCTCGGCGGAGTCCACGCCGGTGGCGTTCTTCACGGGCGCGAACTCGCGCTCGCGGGCGCACTCGACCACCAGGGCCCTCTCGGCCCGCGGCAGCGCGTCGAAGATGAAACTCTCGAACTTGATGCCGTTGGGCTCCCCGGGGTTCACGACCCTGCCGGAGGTGTCGACGAAGGGTACCTTCTTGTCGGCGCGGTGATACGGCAGGCCCGCGTCGGTATCGGCCAGGCGCTTGAGAAAAGCCACCGAGAAGATGTGAATCGCGATCGAGCCCGCCCAGTGCAGCAGTCCGCCGCCGGCCTCGGTGGCGGTCGCCAGTTCCCCGGGCAGGTCGCTGTACTCTATGACCTCCAGCCTGCCGTCGCGCTGCACGACCGCGCCGACCTTCTCGCCGGCGTCGCGCTTGGCGACCACCTTGAGGCTCATCTCGCTGCCCGCGGCGAGGTGACGGCCCACGAACTCCGCAGCGGCGACGTCCACCAGCGGATTGTCCACCTGGTAGTAGAAGACGGTGTCCACGCCGAGTTCGCCGAGTTTCTCGAGCAGTCCCGCGTCGCGCAGCGCGGCGATAGTCCCTCCGTGGCCGTTGGGGCTCATCGCCAGGCGGTCCTGCTGCGAGAGGATCAGCCGGCCCTCGCGGTCCACGGCGGGCATCATGCCCTGGCTGAAGACGAAGACGTTGTCTGCCGGCAGGCCGAAGAAGCACTGGTCGGCGAGGTAATCGCCGACAGCTTCGAAGTTGGCCTGGTTGGTCATCACCAGCCAGGGGATGTTCGCCCCGTGACGCCGGGAGATCGCCAGGACCTTCTCGGCGTGGTGGCGGAAGAGGGTGCGGTCGGTGATGGGTCCCAGGCGGTAGCAGCCCTTGGGGCCGTCGAAGCCCAGGCGCGTGCCCTGGCCGCCCGCCACGGTGAGCACCGCGACCCGGCCGGCGCTCAACGCCTCTTCGCCGGTGTTCCTGAAGCGCGCGTCCTCGGCGCCGCCGGCCTCGCGCTCCGCGAGGCGCGCCACCGGTGCGGGGACGATCCCGGCCGGGTCGATTTCCACCGGCCGGGGCCCGCCGATAACGAGATCGGCGACCAGTCTTTCGAGCTCCGCGAAGCCGATCGCGGCGAGGTCGTCCGCCAGGCGCGCGCGGCCGGCGGCATCGAGTCGGTCCCAGAAGCGCAGGACCCCTTCCTGTCCTGCGGCCAGGGCGCGCCCGATGGCGGTCCTCTGTGCTTCTGTCAGTCCCGACGTATCCGGAGCCGGCATGGCCATGGCGTCTTGCTGCCCGGCTCAGTCGCTCTTGGCCACGGGGTGGTTCTCGCGGTAGTCGATGATCTTCCTGACCGCGGTGTCGACGTCGTCGGTGACCACGAATAGATCGGTGTCCTCGGGGCTGATGCACCCCTCGGCCAGCATGGTGCGCCGCAGCCAGCCCACCAGCCCGCGCCAGTACTTGCGGCCCATCAGCACCACCGGGAAGGGCTTGATGCGGTGGGTCTGGATCAGCGTCAGGCTCTCGAAGAGCTCGTCCATGGTTCCGAACCCGCCGGGCATGATCACGAAGCCCGAGGCGTACTTCACGAACATGACCTTGCGGCAGAAGAAGTAGCGGAAATTCATCTGCAGATTCGCGTGGGGGTTGGGGGTCTGCTCGAAGGGCAGGTCTATGTTCAACCCCACCGAGTGCCCGTCGGCGTCGCGCGCGCCGCGGTTGGCGGCCTCCATGAGTCCCGGCCCGCCGCCGGTGACCACCGTGAAGCCCTGGGCGGCCAGCGCCGCGCCGAGCTTGCGGGTCAGCTTGTAGTGCGGGTGGCGCGGCTTGGTTCGGGCCGAACCGAAGACCGCCACCGCCGGCTGGATGTGGGCGAGGTCCTCGAAACCCTCGACGAACTCGGCCATGATCCGGAAGACCCGCCAGGTGTCCTCCTTGGTGAAGTCGTGCGAGTCGAACGTAGTCTGGGCCATCGCTTTCTCCTTTGGCATCTGACAGTTGGCAGTCTAGCGGGTAGGGGCCAGACCTTCAAGCAAGCTCGGGATCAAGAGCAAGTGCCTGAAGGCCGGCTGGGAACGGAATTGCCTCTTCCAGGTGTCGGGGCTGGCGGTGGGCTGAGGGTCTCAGTGGTTTCCCCTCCTGTCTTCCGATATGAGCGGAACCCGTTTCCCGGTCTTGCGGAGCTATACGACTCTGAAGCGCAGCACCTCGGCAAAGCAGACGCACCAGAGAACGCCGGGATCCTGCGGGTCCCACTGCAGGTATTTGCACATCCGCTGGTCCCATCCGTTGCCGGCCAGCCGGAAGCCGCGCGAGAAGTCGATGCGGCACTCTGTGCCCAGCGAGAGCGGGCCAGTGCCCTCGAAGGCCGTGGCCCACAGCTCGCGCCCCTCGGGGGACGTAAGGATTTCGCGCAGGCCGTCGGGCGCGCTGCCGATGCGTTCGAAGCTGCCGGCGAACAGGTCCCACGCCCAGAGAGACCGGCCGCGCGTGAGCCGGGGTCCGTCGAGAAAGAGAACCCGGCCGGCGGCGTCCAGGCACAGCGCCGAGAGGGTCTCGGCCCTGTCGACGGGGCGATGAGCGGAGCGCAGCTTCCCTTCGCGGGAGTCGAAGGCGGCCATGTGCGCCGCGGGCGAGACCGGGATGTTCTGGCCGCAGTCGGCGTGAACCGTCGTGCCGAAGTAGAGGGTGTGCCCGTCGTGGCCGAGGATCATCTCTCCGGGAGATTCGCCGGGCAGGAGGTCCCGGAAGATCTCGACCTCGCCGGTGGTGGAGTCCACTCGGAACACCGCGCCGCCCAGGCGAGGCCAGGTGGCGTTCGCGCAGGTCCAGAGCGATTCGCCGACCTTCAGCAGTTGGTGGCTGGGGCGGACGAAGTCGCTGCCGAACTCGGCGAAGATCCCCGGATTTTCCGGGAAGGCCGGCGGCCTGGCGGGATCGAAGATCCGGATCCTCGATTCCGGATAGTTGCCCATGAACAGGCGACCGGCCTCGCGGTCCCAGGTCATGGAGCATGCCTGTCCGGCCAGCGAGCACTGCCCCAGGTCACGGCCCTCGCCGCTCTGGAGGTCCACGCTCCAGAAGCGCTGGACCGCGTGGCTCGAGCCCCACGCGCGGCCGCCGCCGATGGCCAGCGGCGCGCCGTCGGTGAGTCCGGTCAATTCGATCGTCTGCCCGGACGTTTCGCGACTGCTCGCCTGCAGGCGCCAGAAAATGCAGCTGCTGTCGGTGACGCCCACCAGCGAGCCGTCCTCGAGCGAGGCCATGGCCACGCAGGTCTCCGGGCAGCCGGGATGCGGATCCCCGACGGGCTCATCGGTCAAGGGTTGCCACTCGCGGCGGGTGGGGTCCAGGATCCACGGGCGGTTGGCGCCCCAGGCCACGGCGCTGCCGGCGTGCGCGCAGGTCTTGAGGCCGAAGGTCACGCCCTGCGGGTTGGGAATGCGCGCGATCGTATCGAAGCCGGGGTAGCTCAAGAGCACCCCGCCGGTGTTGGTCATGACCAGCAGAGTTTCCGCGTCCAGCGTCTTCGGGCCGGTGACGCGGAAGTTTTCCGCGAGCGCCTCTGGGATGAATGCTTCCAGAGAAAGGTCCTGCAGGTCCAGCACGCTGATCACCGCGCGCGGCGCCGAGGAGCAGATCAGGGCTTTCCCGTCCGGCAACTCGATCGTGTCGTAGGCGTGTACCTCCTCAGTGGTCCGCAGTGACCTTTTCGACTTCCGGCTGGCGGCAGTGGCCGATTGCCCCGCTGGTGCATACACCAATATCTGCATTTGTTTCGAATAATTCTAGATCTTATGTTCGAGCTGCCAACGTGCACGGGTTCCTCCACAAAATCTGTGGGCAAGTAAGTTGAGTCCAAGATCGGGTGAGTGCCTCGTGCCAGAGACATGGCGCCTGGCCAGTGGCCACTGGTCATAGAAATCTGCAGGCTTCCAGATGCCGCTCCCTCGGCCTCAGGCTTTCAGGGTTTCCCGGGGCGCCCCGACTTGTCGGAGCGAAGGCGGAAGCCCCTCGCCTTCGACGTCGGTCAGCACCGGAGAGGGTCGGAATCGATCCGAATCCTGCATTTGCACAGTGTGCCGGGGTTGTGCTATCGTGTGGCAAAGCGCGGAACCGGGGGATTCGGAGACACGCACGTGCCAGAGAACAGCAACGGTTACAGGACCGGAAAGGACAACAAGAGGGCCCACCGCAGGCGGACCCGCACGGGGGCCGCGAAGAAGCTCAAGCGCATATCGCGGACCCGGAAGCCCGAGGACATGTCGCTGCAGGCCTGGCAGGTGGCCCTGCGGCGCGAGTACGGCCGCACCCGGAACTTCAAGCTGAAGAACCTGGGGAGCGATACGGTCTTCTCGGAGTTCGAAGTGACCAATCCGGCCAGCGGCGGAACCTACCGCGTTGCAATCCGCGGCGAGGGCCTCGGCGAGAACTACTGTTCGTGCCCGGACTACGCCGTGAATTTCCTTGGTACCTGCAAGCACATCGAGTTCACCCTGGCCAAGTTGCGGCGCAAGCGCGGCGGCAAGGCGGCGCTCGCGCGCGGATTCACGCCCGACTACAGCGAGGTCTTCCTGCGCTACGGGCCCCGGCGGCAGATCGTCGTTCGTCCCGGGAAGAATCACTCGGTTCGCTTCGGACGGCTGGTCGCCGGACGCTGCGATGCGGACGGCGTCTTGGACCCGAAGTACTACAACCTGGTCGCGACCATGGTCCGCCGCGAACGCGCGAGCGGTTTCGAGGTGCGTTACTACGACGACGCGGCCACGTTCGTCGCGAGGCTCAGGGACCGCGACAGGCTGGAGCGTCGCATCCGCAAGGCTTTCCCGCGCGGGGCCTCGAAGTCGGCGTTCGGGAGACTGCTCGGGACGGAGCTCTACGCCTACCAGCGCGAGGGCGCGCTGTTCGCCGCCAGGGCCGGCCGGAGCCTGATCGCCGACGACATGGGGCTTGGCAAGACCGTGCAGGCCATAGCCGCCGCCGAGATCCTGCGCCGGACCGCGGGGGCCGAAAGGGTGCTGGTGGTCTGCCCCGCCTCGCTCAAGTACCAGTGGCGCTCGGAAGTCGAGCGCTTCTCGAAGCGCACGGCGCTGGTGATCGAGGGCCTGCTGTCCCGGCGGCGGGAGCTCTACGCCGCCGAGGCCGACTTCAAGATAGTCAACTACGACGTGGTCTACCGCGACCTTCCGGCGATCCAGGCCTGGGATCCGGATCTGGTGATCCTGGACGAGGCGCAGCGCATCAAGAACTGGAAGACCCGGACGGCTCGCAGCGTCAAACAACTGGGCTCGGAGTTCGCGGTGGTGCTGACCGGCACGCCGCTGGAAAATCGGCTGGAGGAGCTGCATTCTATCGTCGAGTTCGTCGATCGTCACCACCTCGGACCCATGTATCGCTTCCTGGCCGAGCACCAGCACACCGACGAGAACGGCAAGGTAATCGGCTACCGGAACCTCTCGGACATCTCCCGGTCGCTGCATCCCATACTCATCCGCCGGACCAAGGGTGAGGTTCTCAAGCAGCTGCCCGAGCGCATGGACAAACATCTCTTGCTGCCGATGACCAACCAGCAGATGGAGCACCACGAGGAGAACAGGGAAATCGTCGCCAGGATCGTCGGCAAGTGGCGCCGCTACGGCTTTCTTTCCGAGGTCGACCAGCGGCGTCTGATGATTGCCCTGCAGAACATGCGCATGAGCTGCAACAGCACCTATCTTCTGGACAGGAAGACCGACTTCGGAGTGAAGGCCGACGAGGCGATCACCCTGCTGTCGGAGATACTGGAGAGGCCGGATTCCAGGGTCGTGATCTTCAGCCAGTGGCTGCGGACTCACGAACTGCTCTCCGCCCGCTTCGAGGCGCTCGAGTGGCCGCACGTGCTCTTCCACGGCGGGATCCCCAGCAGGAACCGCGGGAAGCTGGTCCAGCGGTTCAGGGAGGATCCTGATTGCCGGCTGTTCCTGTCCACCGACGCGGGCAGCACCGGTCTCAACCTCCAGATCGCCGACACAGTCCTGAACATGGACCAGCCCTGGAACCCGGCGGTGGTCGACCAGCGCGTAGGGCGGATCCATCGCCTGGGCCAGCACAAGCCGGTGCGGGTGGTGCACATGGTCTCCAGGGGCACCATCGAGGAGGGAATGCTCAAGCTTCTGGACTTCAAGAAGTCGATGTTCGCCGGGGTGCTCGACGGCGGCGAAGACGAGGTCTTCCTGGGCGGCACCCGCCTGAAGCGCTTCATGGAGTCGGTGGACAACGCCACGTCGGGGATCCCCGCGGAACTGCCGGTCGAGCAACCTGCCGACGCGCGGGCGAACGAGGAGGTAACCACTGAAGAAGAACAACGGGGCGACCGCGAGCCAAGCGGGAACCGCGATGCGAAGAGGCGCTCCCGCACGCGCAGCGCCTCGAGCACGGCAGGGCAGGACGGGACGCAAGCTCAAGCTTTCTCCGCCTTCGTCGAAGCCGGCAGGTCGTTCCTCGACGCCCTGGAAGCGACGCTGGCACGGCCGGGCGAGGACGTGCAAGGTAGGAGCAAGGCCTCCGGAGCACCGGGCCTGGCGAGGAGATCGGCGCCGCTCGTAGAGCACGACGAGCAGACCGGCCGGGACTGGCTGCGCCTGCCGATGCCGGACGAGAGAACTGTTACTGCATTGACCCAGGTGCTCGGGGCGCTGCTGAAGCCGCCGGAATCTACGGAACACGCAAGATGACAGGAAACGGTATGGAGGGCTTTGCTATGACGGGGAAGGTCTCAAGCGAGGCCGCCCTGCGGACGGCCGAGGAACTCAGGGAACAGCGGCTGCGCTCTGCAGAGCTCGCCGCGGAACTGGCGGAAACGGATTACGAATTGGAGGTCATCCGTGCCAGGGTGGAGCGTGGTCTGATCAAGAGGGTAAAGGGCGAGAAGGCTCTGGCGCCCACCGCGGAGGATCGCAACCGGATATTCACGCTGGCGCTGGATGCCGACGAGGACTACCGTGCGCGGCGCAAGGCGGGCGCTGGGTTGCGCCTCACGCTTCAGAAGGCCAAGGCAGAGATCGGCTTCCTGCGCGACAAGCTCAGGATCCAGCTGGCGGCGATGGAGTCCGGCGATCACGGTTGACGCGCTCTCCCCGGTCCCGGGGTCCCGAGCTTCCTCTCCTCTCTTGAGCGCGGCAACAGCTCCGCGTGCACAACGTCGGCAAGGGCGAGGCTCGGGCGATCTCGGTCAACACCCCGCCGAGCTTCTAGATCCTTCCGCCGGCGGTCCGATCAGCCCCGGTTGAAGCTGGATACCGCCCGGCCGACTTCGGCCCACAGGAAGTCCTCGCCGTTCTCGACTTCGGTTTCGATGGTCAGGTAGTAGAGCGGCAGGTCCGGGGCGGGAAGCTCCTCGAGCTTGACCGCGTCCTTCTCGGTGGTTACCAGCATCTCGGCGCCGGCCGCGCCGGCCTCCCCCACCACTGCGGCGAGGTCCGCCGCGCTGTAGTTGTGGTGGTCGCGGAAGCGCCGGGAGTAGACCACCGTCGCTCCCTGGGCGCGCAGCGTGCGGCCGAATCCGCGCGGCGAGGCCAGGGCCGCGAAGGCCGCAACGCGCCTGCCGGAGAGTTCCTCGGCCGGGATAGCCTCGCCCCGGTCGGTCAGGGGGCGCAGCTGGCGCGGGCGGAAGCTGCACTCGATGACCGGCACTCCGGGCTTGAGACGGCCCAGCCAGGTGCGCAGTTCGCCGACCGGGCCGAGGCCGGCGAGGTCCACGCGGGTGAGCACCACGATGTCCGCCCGCCGGGCGTGGTCCGCCGGTTCGCGCAGCGTGCCGCGCGGCAGCAGGTAGCCGTTGCCGAACGGCCGGGTGGCGTCCACCAGGAGAATGTCCAGGTCGCGTTCCAGGGCCAGGTGCTGGAAACCGTCGTCCAGCAGCGCGACGTCGGCGCCCTCCTCGCGGGCGCGCATGCAGCCGGACAGGCGATTGGGGTTGGCCACGGTGAGCAGGTCGGGGAGCTGCCGCGAGAGCATCAGCAGTTCGTCGTTGGCGGTGCCCTTGGTCCGGGCGCGGTATCCGCGGGCCAGGATCGCAGGTTTGTGATTCTGGCTCGAAAGTCCCCTGGCTATGTAGCTCACGAAGGGGGTCTTGCCGGTGCCTCCGGCGGTGAGGTTGCCCACCGATATCACCGGAAGCGGTCCGCGCCGTCGCTTGATCACGCCGTGCTCGTAGAGCCAGATGCGCAGGTGCGCGCCCCCGGCGAAAAACCAGCTGGCTCCGGTCGCCAGCGCGCGCAGCACGTCGGGGCCCGGCCCGCGGCGGCGGTCCTCCATGACTTCGAGCAGGAAGAGCTCGAGATCCTCCAGGGTGCTTTCCCGGGCCACCGTTGCAGCCTACCTCCGGAGGACTATCTTCGAGGGATCGTAAGGCGGGGGCTGGCGCAGCAGCCCGCGACGCAACTCGGCCATGTCGAAGTGCCTCCCGGGGCACTTGGTGTAGCCGGGGCGGCAAACCTCGCAGTGCCCGCGCACCCGGCTGGCTGGAATCCCGCAGCGGACCTGCAGGAACTCCAGCAGCTTGTGCAGCGCGCGCATCTGCCTGGGGCTGGGCCGCTGGTTCTCGAAGTCGCCCACCAGGCATATGCCGATCTTGCGGATGTTGTTCTTCCCGCCGCAGTGCGCGCCGGTGATCTGCCGGAGCCAGCGGCTGCCGACCTCGACCTGGCCGTCGTAGGTGTCGGTGCCGTTGCCGATCACGAAGTGGTAGCCCAGGCCGTTCTCCCAGCGCTTGACGTTCCGATGGTACTTGTCGAAGCGCCGGGCGCCGCCCGAACGCGTGGCGCTGTGGTGCACGACGACGTACTCCCACTTGCGGATGGTGCGCGGCGGTTCCCAGCCGGGCTCGGAGGTTACGGTGTGCTCGTGCATCATGGGCACCACCAGCGGCGGGGACCCGCATCCGGAAATCAGCGGCACGAGTAGAGTCAGAGTTGCGGGTGCAGCGATCCTCATCACTTCTCCTTCGGCGGGGCTACCACGCGATTGGCAAGCCGGCCCAGTCCCTCGACTTCGACCTCGACCAGGTCGCCTGCCTCCAGCAGCCCCGGTGGTTCCATGAAGACGCCGACACCCGCCGGAGTGCCGGTGGCGATCACGTCGCCGGGCATCAGCGTGAAGACCCCCGAGACGAACTCGATGATCTCGGGGACCGGGAAGGTCATCATCGCGGTGCGAGAGTCCTGGCGGACTTCGCCGTTGACCCGGCTGGTGAGCCTGCGGTCCGTGACGTCGCCGGCCTCGTCGGGGGTGACCAGTGCCGGGCCCATCGGGCAGAAGCCGGCGAACGACTTGCCGCGGAAGAACTGCCCGTCTCCGAACTGCGCGCAGCGCGCGCTGACGTCGTTGAGGACGCAGTAGCCGGCGACGCAGCCCGGCGCGTCCGCTGCGGAGACGTTGCGACACCGCCGGCCGATGATCACCGCCAGCTCGACCTCGTAGTCCAGCTTCTCCACCTGCTGCGGATAGACGATGTCGTCGGCGGGCCCGCTGGCGGTCACGCCCGCCTTGCTGAAGAGCTTGGGGTGGTCAACCTTCTTGAACTCGCGGACGCACTGCCCCTCCCTGATGTGCTCCTCGTAGTTGCCGGCCAGGCAGACGATCTCGCCGGGGAAGGGCGAGGGAGCGCCGAGGCGTACTTCGTCGAGCTTCTTCTTCGCACCGGCCGGGACCGAGTCCGGATCGAGCTCGCGCAGCCGGGGCTCGAGGCGTTCCCAATCGCCGAAGAGGTCCCGGGGGTGCGCCGGCAGCGCACCGTCGGCGGCATTCAGATCAACCACGAAGTCGCCGGCCAGCAGGCCCGCGCGTTCACCGCCCTTCGGGCCCCAACTCGCTATCTTCAAGGTGTTTATCTCCAAAGGAGGTCACAACGGCGCTTCATCATATATATATCGCGTTCGGAGTGCCAGAGCTTTCGGCATTTTCGGAGCTGCTTGCAATTGATACCGCGCGATCTAGAATCTTCCGGCAACCAGAGAACCGAACATGGAGAGGCTCTAATGCCCCAGATCAACGCTACGCAGATTCGCAAGGGAACCGCCATCGAAGTTGACGGCCGCATCCTGGTGGTCATCGACTACACCCACCTTACGCCCGGCAAGGGCCAGGCCCAGGTCCAGGCCAAGCTTCGCGACCTGGAGGACGGCAAGAGCTACGAGCGACGCTTCCGCTCGGTTGACCGGGTCGAGCAGGTCTACATCGACCGCCGCGAGATGGAGTACCTCTACGAGGACGGCCAGAGCGCCGTCTTCATGGACGCCGAGACCTACGAGCAGTCCTTCATCAGCAAGGAGTTCCTCGGCGACGACTTCCTCTACCTCGCGCCGAACATGAAGGTCACCGGCGAGATCTACAACGGCAAGCTGGTAAACGTGGCGCTGCCGGCCACCGTGGACATGCTGATCACCGAGACCGAACCGGGCCTCAAGGGCGCCACGGTCACCAACGTTCAGAAACCGGCCACGCTCGAGACCGGGCTCAAGGTCAAGGTGCCGCCCTTCATCGAGCAGGGCGAGCGGATCCGCGTCGACACCCGCACCGGCGAGTACCTGGAGCGGGCCAAGGAATAGAGTCACGACCACCGTTCCCGACCCCGAACCGCGTAACGTCGAGGAGGCCGTCAGGGCCTCCTCGCGTCTTCCGCGCACGCTTCGCCTGGCGGACTTCGTCCCGGTACTGATCGCCACGGTAATCTGGGCCTGGCCGCTGATCTTCGTGCGCTACGTGAAGGTCAACACCACGCCGCAGGGCGGCGGGGCCGCGCTCTTCCCGCCGCACGCGCTGAACTTCTGGCGCTACGCTTCCGCGGCGGTCGCGGTGACGGTCATCGCCCTGCTGACCCGCCGCGGGAAGTTCCGCGCGGTATTCCGGCGCCTGTGGGTCCCGCTGGTGCTCGGCGTCATGCTGGCCACCTTCCAGATGATCTGGGTGTACGGCGTGTGGCTGGTGCCGGCCAGCTACGGCGCGTTGGTCATCCGCATGACCATGATCTTCTCGTTGCTGCTCGGCTACCTGTTCTTCGCCGAGGAACGCCGGGTGATACGCTCCCGGGCCTTCCTGGTCTCCGCGGTCCTGGGGCTGGTCTCGGTGGCCTGCATCGCCGTCTTCGACGACGACTTCGCGATGCGCGGGGCGCTGATGAGCGGAACGCTCATCTTCCTGGTCAGCAGCTTCCTCTGGTCGGCCTATTCCGTGACCATCCGCAAGATCGCGCGCAAGACCAGCCCGCTGCCGACCTTTGCGGTGACCGTCTGCGTGGCCACCGCGATCCTGGCCGTGCCGGCGGCCATCGAGGGCAGGATCGGCGTCATGTTCGACCGGCAGATCAGCCGTCCGAACATCCAGCTGGCGGTCTTCTTCAGCGGCGCGTTGTGCGTAGGCGTCACCAACAGCCTCTACTACCAGAGCCTCAGGCGCATCGGCGTGGCCTATACCGCGCTGGTCAGCCTGGCCTCGCCCTTCCTCACCGGAGTGTTCGCCTATCTGGTGCTGGGCCCCGAGGAGAAGCTCAACTTCACGCAGTGGGCCTTCGGCTCGGTGCTGGTGGCCTGCCTGGCGTTCATGATCCTGAGCTCCTCGCGCGGCAAGGTCCGCGCCGCGCCCAGCACCCAGGGAGCGCCGGGGCTCGCACCGGAGGTGGAACCCGGATCCGACCGATCGGATTGATCCGACCGATCCGGCCGATCGGACCGATCCGACAGATCCTTCGTCACCCCCTTTCACTGGGACTACCCCTGCGATCTCTACTGCAAGGGCAGCTGGCTGAACGACGGCAGCCCCGAGTGGTTCGCGGAGTACACCGGGGTGATCGAGGACGAAGACGAGCACGGGGACGGCTGCGATTGTGCGCACTGTTTGACCCCCATCCGAGGAGAGGTAGAATATCCGCCCGAGAGGGGGTACCCCATGCCCAGCAAGGTCTACTTCGCCAGAGCGGCAGAGAGTGGCGGCATCGCCAAGGGCAGGCTCGGCGAACTCTTCGAGGCCGCCGGGCTCACGCAGTGCTACTCCGAGGGCGAGTTCGTGGCCCTCAAGCTGCACTTCGGCGAGGCGGGCAACAGGGACGTCTGGCAGCCCGATCAGGTGCGCGAGATAGTCAGGAAGGTCCGCACCGCCGGCGCCAGGCCCTATCTCACCGACGCCAACGTGCTCTACCGTTCTCCCCGGCACAACGCCGTCGAGCACCTGATTACCGCGCACAACAACGGCTTCAGCTACGAGTCATGCGGGGCGCCGCTGCTTATCGCCGACGGGCTGCGCGGCGACAACTCGCTGGAGCTCGACATTCCCGGCGGCAAGCACTATCGCAAGGCGAAGATCGCCGCGGAGATCGCCCGGGCCGACGCGGTCATCTCGCTGACCCACGTCACGGGGCACATCGCCTTCGGCCTGGGTGCGGCGATCAAGAACCTGGGGATGGGTTCGGGCTCTTCCGCCGGCAAGCAGATGATGCACGCCCACTTCCGGCCCGAGCCGGATGAGGCCAGGTGCATCGCCTGCGGGGCCTGCGCCAGGCACTGCCCGACCGACGCCATCACCGTTCCCGAGGGAAAGAAGGCGCAGGTCGACGCGGAGAAGTGCGTGGGCTGCGGCGAGTGCGTGGCGCACTGCCCCAGTGGGGCCATCCCCTACGACTGGGGCGACAGCGAGGGCCTGCAGGAGCGCACTGCCGAGTTCTGCGCGGCGATCATGAACGGTCGTCCGGAGCGCTTCGGCTTCGTCAGCCTGCTGACCGGCGTTACAGAGATGTGCGACTGCATGGGCAAGCGCGGGAAGAAGGTCTGCGCGGACGTCGGCGCGCTGGCCTCGACCGATCCGGTGGCCATCGACCAGGCCACCATGGGCCTCCTCGAGGAGCACGGGGGGCTGGAGGGGCTGAAGTCGGCGTGCCCGGGCTGCGAGTTCGGCCGGGGCCAGGAGGCCGCTGAGAAGCTGGGTCTCGGCTCGCGCGAGTACGAGATCGTCAACGTCTGAGAGGCGGAGTTCCGCCAGGAGAGAAACTGTGTCCAGGGACAAGCTGCGAATGGGAGTCATCGGCGCCGGTGGTCGCGGGACCATCGCCGCCAACTGGGCGAATTCGGATCGGGCCGAGGTGGTGGCCACCGTGGACACCAATCCGGAAGGCCACGACGAGTTCGCGCGCCACGCCAAGCGCGACGACTTCAAGCGTTTCGGGGACTACCGCGAGCTGCTGAAGCTCGACGATGTCGAGGCGGTCTGCGTGACCACCCCCGACCGGTTCCACGAGGAGCACGCGGTCGCCGCGCTCCGCGCCGGCAAGCACGTATACTGCGAGAAGCCGCTGGCAATAACGATAGACGGCTGCGACAACATACTGCGCGCCGCCGCCGATAGCGGCAGGAAGCTGATGATCGGTTTCAACATGCGCTACATGAACATGGTCCGGGTCATGAAGGAGATCGTCGATTCCGGCGCCATCGGGGAAGTCAAGGCCGCCTGGTGCCGGCACTTCGTGGGGCACGGCGGTCGCTTCTACTACCACGACTGGCACGCCGCCCGGGCCAACGGTACGAGTCTTCTGTTGCAGAAAGCCAGCCACGACATCGACGTGATCCACTGGATCTGCGGCAGCTTCACGAAGCGCGTGGTGGGGCTGGGCGAGCTCAGCTACTTCGGCGGGGACAAGCCCGACGATCTCATATGTCCGGAGTGTCCCGAGAGGGACTCCTGTCCCGAGAGCGAGTCCGGTCGCGCCGGGTCCATCTCGCCGCACGAGCGCAAGAAGGTGCTCTGCGCTTTCCGCCGGGAGGTCGACGTCGAGGACAACCAGACCATCGTGATGCAGCTGGAAAGCGGCGTGCAGGCCTGCTACCTGCAGAACCACTTCACGCCGGACTACTTCCGCAACTACACCTTCATCGGTACCGAGGGACGCCTCGAAAACATGCGCGCGCCGGGAGAGGAGACCTCGGTCAGTGCGGGTCACAAGCTGATTCGCGTCTGGACCCGCCAGCGCGGAGACTGGAAGCACTACGCCAACCGCGACTACCACGTCAAGCCCGCCGAGGAGGGTGGTCACAGCGGTGCCGACCCGCGCATCTGCCGGGACTTCACCGAGTACGTCCTCGAAGGCAAGAAGCCGGCGACCAGCGCGGCCGCCGGGCGCATGAGCGTGGCGGTCGGGTGCCTCGGCGCCGAGAGCATGCGCGAGGGCGGGGTGCCCAAGGACGTTCCGCCGCTGGACGCGGAACTGGTGGAACTGTGAACCGGGGCCGCCAGCGGGATGGCTTGCTCCCGGCGGCGCAGGGCTTGATGGCTGACGGGTGATGAACCGGGAGTTTCTCTCGTGAATGCCCCGAGCAGGGCTAGCGCAGGCAAGGGGCTCTAGTCGGCGCATCAGCATGGTGCCTGCGCGGTCTTGTCGCATCGAGGAGAGAGAGTAGTGGCCGAAGAGTTGTATCCCCTGAAGATGAAGCCCTTCCTCAGCGAGCGCGTGTGGGGCGGGACCAAGCTCGCGGCCTACGGCAAGGAGATCCCTCCCGGGGGCCACATCGGCGAGAGCTGGGAGATCAGCGGTCACCGCGACGGGCTGAGCACCGTGGCGGACGGCCCGCTTTCGGGCAAGAGCATTCCCGAGCTCATCTCTGAGTTCGGCGCCGACCTGCTCGGCACCTGCGTGTCCGCCGAGAAGCCCTTCCCGCTGCTGGTCAAGATCCTCGACGCCGGCGCCCAGCTCAGCGTGCAGGTTCACCCGTCGGACGAGTACTGCGCCCAACACGGCCTGACCGATCCCGGCAAGCCGGAGGCCTGGCTTGTTCTCGAAGCAGAACCAGGCGCGCGCATCTGGCGGGGGCTCGAAGAAGGGACCACCCGCGGGAAGTTCGAGGAACTGCTGGCCGCCGGCAAGCTGGCCGACTGCCTTCATTCTTTCGAAGTGCAGGCCGGCGATTGCGTGGACCTGCCGGCCGGCACGGTGCACGCCATCGGCGCGGGGATCGTTCTGGCCGAGGTGCAGCAGACCTCCGACCTGACGTATCGCGTCTTCGACTGGAACCGGTTGGGCCTCGACGGCAAGCCGCGCCAGTTGCACGTGTCCGAGGCCCTGGCCACCATCGACTGGGACACGCTGGGCGGCGCGACGCTGGGCGACAAGGTCACGCCCCGGGAATGCGAGTGCGAGGGCAGCAGCTGCCGCAAGCTGGTGGCGAACAAGAAGTTCGAGATGGACGACCGCGTCCTCGACGGGATATCGGGAATTCCCACTGACGCAGAGCGCTTCACATGCGTCGTGTTCCTGGAGGGCACGGGCGAAGTGCGCTGGGGTGACGACCGGCGGGCGGCGCAGAAGGGCTCCAGCTTCCTGGTCCCGGCCTGCACGACCGGAGTTCACGTGGTGCCGGAGGGGACGTGCAGGATACTGGTTGCCAGACCTGCGGTTGGACCAATGGCTTGATGGTCGATGTCTGATGGCTGACGAAGCGTGTCGCCCTTCGACTTCGCTCAGGGCATTCTCGACAAGAGGGGCCGGCCAGGTGCCGGCCGCGAAGCGGCTCATCGAGCCGTTGGAGATTCAGCCATCAGCCATCGACGTCGCCGCCTGACGGGGGGAGATCGGTCAGCATGACTTCGGCCATCCAGGTGTTCTTGTGCTGCGCAGTATTGGGAGCCTCGAGCGGCGACGCGGAGATCAAGGCCGAGAAGTCCCACTTCCTGATCAGCTACCGTGGCAAGACCATCGGCAAGGCCAGCCGGGTGCTGATCGCCGAGACGGTGGAGGGCAAGCCCCGGCTCACGCTGACGGTCAGCGAGCAGTTTCGCTTCGCCACCGGCGGCCGGCCGGCGGCCGAGAGCTATCTGCGGCGCAAGGTGGTCATGAAGGCCGACTGGACGCCGATCTCGATCGAAGAGACCCTGGTAGCCGGCGGGAAGACCACCAGGCGCAGCGCGCGCTTCGCGGCGGGGAAGGCGGTCTTCAGGCTCGAAGGCGGCAGGACCCGGACGGTGCCGTTCAAGGGCTCGCTGGTCGCCGAGGTCAACGGGTTCGCGCTGCGGGTGCGCGGGCTGCTCAAGGTCGGCGAGGGCATGACCGCGGCGGTGCCCGACCTGGCCCAGGGGGGTATCGCGCTCCTGCGCGCGTCGGTGATCGGCGCCCGGACCATCGAGGGGCGCAAGGGCCGGGCGTTGCTGGTCAGCGTCAAGGCCCCGGGCGGCAACCAGGAGTGGGATCTCCTGGTGGACGAAGAGGGCCGGCTGGTCGAGCAGTCGATGGGCGACATGACCCGCAGGCGCGTGAACGCCGGTGCCGCGGTATTGCCCAACCGGCCTGCGTCGCTGCGCAGCGGCTCGGTGCCGCTGCTATCGGCGCCGCCGCGATTCTTCAAGCTGGAAGAGATGACGCTGGTCCTGGAGTTCCCGGAGATCTCCGGGGGGCTGATCCCGGAACTGCCGGGGCAGAAGGTCACGGAAGCCGGGCGCCGGATAACCGTGCAGCTCTCGCAGCGCCGGCCGAACGGGCTGCTGCCGCGAGTGAAGCTGGGCGAGGCCGAGCGCAGAAGGTGGCAGTCCCCGGCCGGCGGGGACTGGCAGGACGCCGGGATGAGACAGCTGGCGGCGAAGATCACCGGCGGGGCGAAGGGGGACCTCAAGAAGGGCTACCTGATCGCACGCTGGGTATACCGCAATCTGCTCAAGAGCCTCGGCGGCCCGCCGGAAGCTTCCGCGAAGCAGGCGCTCGAGGCCCGCAGCGGCGACTGCTCCGAGCACGCCGCACTGTTCGCCGCGCTCTGCCGCGCGGCGGGGCTGCCGGCCCGGACCGCCTACGGGCTCTCGGGCTCCAAGCAGGCGCTGTACTTCCACGTGTGGAGCGAGTTCTACGCGGGAGGGCGCTGGGTGCCGCTGGATGCCGCGCTGGGCCGCTTCGGTCTGCCGGCCAGCTACATCACACTGGGTTACGATCGCGAAGAGGCCGGCGCGCGACTGTTCAGGTTCTACGCCTCCGCCCGTGGCCGGGTGACCGGCTACCGCGAGCGCCGCAGGCGCCGCAAGCGTTGAGGACGCATTACCCGGGTACGGAGGAGAACGACTTGGGGAACGACAAGCTCAATCTGGTCGTGATCGTGTGTGATACCTTCCGGGCCGACCACCTCGGCTGCTACGGCAGCCAACGGGTGAAGACCCCCAACCTCGACCGGCTGGCCGCCGAGGGCACGCTCTTCACCAACGCCTACGCCGACGGCCTGCCGACCATTCCCGAGCGCCGGGTGCTCTTCACCGGCAAGAGCATCATCCCGGCCGCGGTGCACGGCGGCTGGACCCCGTTGCGCGAGGGCGACGTGACCCTCCCGCAGGTGCTCCGCAAGGACGGCTATACCACCGCGTTCGTCACCGACGTCTACCACTACTTCAAGCCGGGCATGAACTTCCACGCGCACTTCGACTCCTGGGAATGGATCCGCGGCCAGGAGAACGATCCCTGGCGCTCCGGCCCGCAGGAGGCGGTGGACCCCCGGAAGCACATGCCCGCGCACCTCTGGCACGACGGCAAGCAGACCCACCGCACCTGGGAGAACTGCGACAGGCGCATGCGCCAGTACATGCTGAACACCCTCGACCGCCGGGACGAGGAGGACTACTTCTGCGCCCGGACCTTCCGGACGGCCCTGGGCTGGCTGGAGCGCAACCTGGGAAGCGCCCCCTTCGCCATGCTGATCGACACCTTCGACCCCCATGAGCCCTGGGACGCCCCGCCGCGCTTCCAGAAGATGTACTGCGACGATTACCCCTGCGAGCGATTCCTGTTCGGCTACGGCGTGGACTTCCGGGACGTGCGTCCCGAGGACTACGAGGCCATCCGCGGGCTCTACGCCGCCGAGGTCACCTTCGTGGACATGTGGATCGGCCGCTTCCTGGCCCGGCTCGACGAACTGGGCCTGCGGGAAGACACCGTGATCTTCTTCACCACCGACCACGGCACGCACCTCGGCGAGGAGGGTTTCTTCACCAAGACCACCCGGCTCTTGAACTCCTGCGTGGCGCGGCTGCCGCTCATCGTTCGCCACCCCGACCCGGCCCTGGCCGGCAGACGGGTGGAGCAACTGGTCAGCTCGGTGGACTACATGCCCACCTTCATGGACCTGCTGGGCGTCGAAGACCGCCCCGAGATGGACGGCACGAGCCTGCTCGGCCTGATGCGCGGCGACGAGGAGCCTCTGCACGAGGGCGTCTTCACCGAGTTCGGCAGGTTCGGCTCGGTGCACACCCTCGACTGGCACTACTTCCAGAACGTCAGCGGCGAGGAGCGCGGCAAGGGACCCTGCCTCTACGACCTCCGCCAGGACCCGCAGGAAACCCGCAACGTGCTCGCCGAGCACCCCGAAGTCGCCGCCGGGTTGCGCGCCCGGCTCCAGGAGCGCTTCGGCACCGAGCTTCCGCCCATCGACTGAGGCCAACCCGCAAGATGCCGGTGGTTGGCTGGCGGCTAGCCCGATCGCACCACCGGGTTCAGGACGTCACGCGCGGACCGGGGCTTGTCTTCCCCGAACGCCGCTTCAGAACGTGATTACCTTCCAGCCGCTCTTGAGTCGGGCGCTCAGAGGTATACCCATGAGTCCGACCTTGAGGCCCAGCTTCTTCATCTCCTGGTCCACCCCGAGCGATTTGGCGCTCAGAAGGCAGGCCTCCATCTTGACACCCATTTTGCGGGCGGCGTTGAAGTGCGCCCGGACGGACTCGTCCTTGACCAGCAGCCTGGCGGATGGGCCCCAGACGATTACGTGAACCTCGTCGAACCAGTTGAACCTCTTGGCGTTGAGCGCGTACATGAAGCAGGTGCTCTTGGCCACGTCAGGGTCGGCGCTGGACCAGACGATGCAGAGGCGCTGCTTCTGACGCGGAGCTCCCCTGGCTGCAAGCACGCTCGCAACCATGACGCAGGCAAGAACTGCGCAGATCCCGGCCAGTTTGGCTTTCATCCTACAACTCTCTCCTCTCCCGCTGAACGCGCCGGCCCATCCGGCGCGACTGCCAGTCAGCTTCCATCGCTTGACTCGATTATGACAGTACGATCGTACTGCCACACGTCGGATTGTCAAGCGCAGGAGCTACTTCGGCACGGAGCGGGGCGGGGCGGGGCGTGCGCGTCGCGAGGGGCGTCCATGGCGACGGGGCTACTAAGCGCCGGGATTCGGGGCTTTCTGCGGGTGGCGCGGAACGCCGAATGCCAGCTTGAGCACTTTCTGCGGGCAGCTGTCTGCGCACCTGCCGCAGAGGATGCACTCCGCGGATTCCAGGTTCCCCGTGCGCACCGCCTGCTTGACGTCGATGCTCATCGGACAGGCCTGGTTGCAGCGGCCGCAAGCCACGCATCCCTCCGTGGTGCGCTCCAGCTGCAGCGACGGCAGGCGCAGCATGTTGCGCAGTGTCCTGCCCGCGATCATGATCGGCGCCATGACGCAGAGGTAATGACAGAAGGCCCGGCGGCCGAAGATCAGTGCCGCGGTCACCATGGTCCCGGTCACGCCGAAGTAGATCATGAACCTCTGCGGCCCGGTGAGCCACACGCCGTTCTCGGTGTCGCGCAGCGGATCCAGCCCCTTGATGCCGCCGGCGCGGTAGAGAAGGAAGACCAGCGCGCCCGCCAGCGACGCGGAGGTCAGGTACTTGATCCGGTTGCGCCATCCCCCGCGCGCCGGGCGAGGGTTGGCCTGGGCGCAGAACTCCTGGAGCGCCCCGCAGGGCATGATCCAGCCGCAGAAGGCGCGGCCCGCGAAGATCGAGCCGAGAAACAGGAAGCCGTAGAACAGCAGCGAAGCGGAAACAACCCCGGCCATCGCGCCCTTCACCGCCGCCAGCGGCGAGAAGAAGTAGATGGTCACCGGCAGCAGCAGCAGCGAAACCAGCAGCAGTCCTGATCGCAGGTTCTGGCGTTTCATGCGTGTTTACTCCTCAAAGCGGCAGGCAGCGCCGGAAACGGCTCAGCAGCTGCAGCGGTCCCCTGACGCTCAGCCTGCCGGTGATCACCGCCCAGAAGGGGCTGGAATCGCCGTTGACGATTCGCAGCCACAGATCGCTGTCGCAGCGGACGCGGATGTCGGGGCTTTCCGGGCGGCCGGGCCGAACGGATACCCGGCGGTCGGTGATCGCAACCGTGAACTCCGCCGGTTCGCGTCCCGAGAACGTGAATCCGTAGGATGCCGAGAGCCCGGCGGACTTCCCCCGCTGGAACGCGATGGGTATGACCTCGAAGAGCTCGGCGATCGAGGAGACGCGCCGGCCGCCCGGCGCCCGGCGAGTGGTCTTGCCCGGGAAGTGAAGCTCCGCGTAACCGTCGGCATCGGAACCGGGCACGGCATAGACCGGCTCGCGCCTGTCGCGCAGGGGGTTGACGACCGTCTCCAGGTATGAACCGCGATCGCCGCGGTACTCTCCGACAGCCTCCCGTCCTGCTGGACAGACTGATACGCAGTACCCGCAGCGGTTGCTTTCGGTGTAGGTCAGGCCCTGCCAGAGTTCGAGGGTCTCGAGATCGCTATGTCTCGCCCGGAACCCGGCGGCAGATCTGGAATCGGCCAGGTCATTGGCCCACTGCTGGAATCCCCCCAGGTGGTGGCGGTAGTTATGCGTAAGGCACGCCGTGGCGTTGAAGTGACCATCCGCGGATATGGCGCCGGTGGGACAGGCCGCGGCACAGAGCCCGCAGCCGATGCACGGATTTCCATCCAGCGGACGGTCGTAACCACTGGCGGCACCGTCGACGAGTACGGTGGTCAGAAGCACGCAGGACCCGTACTCGGGATGGAGAAGCAGACGGTTCAGTCCCATTCGCCCCAGCCCCGCGGCCTCGGCGATCGTCTTGTGCGATATCCTGTTGGCCAGTCGCAGCGGAGAATCGAAATCAGCCGGAAATGCCGGCGGCACGTGGACCGCGCGGGCGCCCTTCTTCTGGATAGCGACAGCCAGGCTGCGGGCGGCCTCTGCCAGAGCCGAAGAGGCGCGGTACTGCTCGAGGTTGTGCAGTGATCGCATCGGCGAGCGCGTGTTCTCGCGGTGGACCCTGATTGCCAGACTGACGAAGGTCCTGGTGCCGGGCATCAGCACTGCTGCGGCCGCCGCCTCACCGGCCAGACGCGGATCGTTCGCCGCGGCCAGGCCGGCATCGTCCGCCCCGCATCGCAGTGCCCGGGATCGCAGCCAGGCGGCGTCGAGGGCTGCGGGTTTCCGGGGGTGAGGCGGGGCTTCCAGGGCGCCGGTGGTGTTCGTGGCGATGGCGGATGCCCTTCCCGAGGCGCGAGTGGACTGCCGGCTCATTCGAAAAGACTTTCGACGGTGTCCAGGAGCGCGTCGCGTGCGGAAGTTATGATTTCCTCGGCCTGCTTGCTGCCGTACATTGCCCGCGCCAGCGCCAGCGCTCCGAAACACGCCGACATGATCGCCCGGGCATGGCCCCGGGCCCGGGCCGCGGGGAGGTGCGCCAGGTGCTTCGCGAATCTGTCGGTGCCTCTGCGCATCATCTTCTGGAAGATCGCCCGGGATCTGCGGTCCGCGCGGGACAGCTCGGAGAGCAGCGCGGGCACGGGGCAGCCGTCCTCGAGGTCGCGCAGGTGTTCGACGCTGAGATAGCGGCAGACCACAGCCCGGACCCAGTTCCGGCCGGAGACCCCCGGGCCGCGGTCGAAGAGCGCGTCCATCCTCTCGGTCAGCACGCCCTCGATGGTTTCGGCCAGCAGTTCGTCCTTGGATCTGAAGTGCTGGCTGAAGGCGCCCTTGGTCATGCCCGCTTCCTTCATTACCGCGTCTATCCCCGCGCCCCGAAAACCCCTGCGGCGGAAGACTCTTCCCGCGGCGGCCAGCACCTTGCTGCGGCTGAGTTGCTTCTGATTCGGCGGATATCGCAATTCGCCCTCCCCTGAGTAAACCGGTTTATCCCAGTACGATCGTACTGGAACGCTGCCCGGTTGTCAAGAACGGCCCTGCGGCAGTCGGATTCGGCGCATCATGATGACCGGGAGCAGCGAGAGCCCTTTCCCCGGACCGGTGTTCCTGGTGTCTATATGGAGGTATTCGGACTCACCACTCGAGGCACTCGGCCGGTGCCGCGGAGAGGTCCGCGGCGATCCAGTCGGCGGCGGCGAGTCTCTCCGCTTCGAAGCTGGTGGTCAGGCCCAGGCACTTCGCTCCGGCGGCTTTGCCGGCGGCCACGCCGTTGACCGAGTCCTCCACGACGAGGCAGTTCGCCGCCGGCAGGTTCATCTTCTCGGCGGCGAGCAGGAATATCTCCGGGTCGGGCTTCTTCTTCTCTACATCCAGCGCGTTGACCGCGGCGTCGAAGCTCTCGGTGGGCAGTCCTATCTCGCGGAGGTTGACCTCCATCTTGACGCGATCGGCGGCGGTGGCCAGTGCGATCTTGAGGCCCTTCTCGCGACACGCGGCGAAGAACTCGTGGACGCCGGGCAGCGGTTCGAGCTTGCCGGCGACCATCTCCGCGTAGATCTCGTAGCAACGGGCCTTGTCGCGCTCGATGTCGATGGCGAAACCGTGCTTCTCGGCCACGCCGCCGAGGTAGCGGTTCTCGCCGGCGCCCACGAAGGGCACGAAGTCCTCGGGCCGGGCCTCGACGCCGTGCTCCGCGAAGGTCGCAATCGCCGCCCGGCAGATCCACTCCTCGGAGTCCACCAGGACACCGTCCATGTCGAAGATCACGGCCTTGATCATGCAGTTCTCCCCTTGTGGCAGGCTACCGGGAGCACCAGGAGACTCCCCTGCGACCATGAGATACACGAAACGGAGCGAAAGAACCAGTGCCGGAACATGGAGCCAACGAGCCTTGGCTTGGGTTCTCTGGTGCCTTTGCGGCCCGGCGTTTCTGTCTTCGCGGACGCAACCGTGTCTACCGGCACCTTGAAAGGGGCCTGTTTGCGCCTAGATTGTCCGCGGAGGATGCAATGAACGGAAAGCACTGTGAGTCGCAGAGCGAGGGGGCGGAGGTGCTCTTCTCCGAGGACTTCTCGTCCTTTCCCGTCGGCCAGCTGCCCTGCGACTATTCCGCGCTGGGCGAGTACCACTGCGTGGTTCCCGAGGGCTGCCTGGGGCCGTGGGTGGAAATGACCACCCATCACTCCTGGCGCCGGTCGCTGGGCTGGAACATCGGTGAGGACCGCGGCTGCAGGCACCTGGAGCACGTTGCGGTGCGCGACGCGGTCCCGTCTATGCTGGCTGCCGGCGACCCCCTGTGGGGCGACCTGGTCCTGGACGTCGAGCTCCAGGTCCTGGCCCGCGAGAGGTCCGCGGGAGCGGCCTTCCGCCTCAGGAACTCGCAGGAGTACTACGCGCTGCTCTTCGACGGCGAGGGTACCGCCTCGCTGGTGAAGGCGACCCTCGACGACCGGCTGTCGGTACTGGCGAGCTCGGCCCTGCCGCCTTCGGGCCGGGGCGTGCATGCCGCCCGCGTGCAGGCCGAAGGATCGCGGATCAAGGCGGTCATCGACGGGCAGACGGTGCTTTCCGCCGAGGACGGCGAATACGAACGGGGCCGGGTGGCACTGGTGGCCTGGGCGCCGGTGCGCTACCGCTCCGTGGAGGTCCGGGCGGAGCCCGCCGCGGTCGCGGCGGTCAACCGCATGCGGTCCCGCGAACAGAGCGATAGCGACCAACTCGCCGCGCGGCTGCCGCGGCCGGTGCTCTGGAGGTCCTTCGAGCTCGGAGATGCGGGAGCCGGGCGCACGGTGCGCTTCGGCGACCTCGACGGCGACGGGGAGAAAGAGGTCCTGATCGCCCAGTGCGTGGAGCGCGGCGGGACCGACAACATCGCCGGGATCTCGTGCCTCACGGCCTTCAAACTGTCCGGCGAGGTGTTGTGGCAGGTCGGCGAACCCGATCGCAGGCACGGCATGCTCAGCGCCGACCTGCCCCTGCAGATCCACGACGTCGACGGCGACGGTGCCGCCGAGGTGGTGATGTGCAAGGACTTCATGGTGCGGGTGCTCGACGGCCGCACCGGGGCGGTCAAGCGCGAGGCGCCGACCCCCTCATGGCAGGGAGAGGGGCGAATGCCGTCGAGCGACGACATCTTCGACCGCCTGAACGGCGACTCGGTCTTCTTCGCGGATCTTTCGGGGCGGGGCGCCAGGAGGGAGGTCCTGGTCAAGAACCGCTACGGTGCGATCTGGGCGCTCGACGGCGACCTGAACGTGATCTGGCAGCACGGCTGCAAGACGGGCCACTCCCCGTTCGTCAGCGACCTGGACGGCGACGGTCGCGACGAGATCCTGATCGGCTCGACGCTGCTGGATGCCGACGGCCGGGAGATCTGGAGCCTGGAGACCGAAGACCACGTGGACACCTCCGTGGTGGTCAGGCTGGACCCGGACGGCGAACCCCTGGTGGTGCTGGCCTGCAGCGACGACGGGCTCTACTTCCTGGACGTCGAGGGGCGCGTGCTTCGCAACGAGCGTATCGGTCACGCCCAGGACCTGGCCATCGGGCGTTTCCGCGACGACCTGCCCGGGCTGCAGTTCTGGACCAAGACCTTCTGGGGTCACCCGGGGATCCTGTTCCTGTACTCCGCGGGCCTGGACAGGATGGTCACTCACCAGGAGTACCCGTTCGGCAGCATGGTCTACCCGCTGCACTGGGAGGGGGGGGCTGTCCAGCACGTCCTGGTGTCGGCACACCCCGAATACGGCGGGGTGATGGACGGCTGGGGTCGCAAGGCCCGGCTGCTGCCCGACGACGGTCACCCCTGGATGTGCTGTCACCCGCTGGACGTCACCGGCGACTGCCGCGACGAGATCCTCTGCTGGGATCTCGAACGCTTCTGGATCTACACCCAGGACCGCGCCTCACAGGGCCGGTCCGTTGCCCTGCGGCGCGAGCCGGAGTGCAACTTCACCAACTACGGGGCGCACCTGGCGATCCCGCCGGGTTTCGGCGGGGAGCCGGATTCCGCCCCCGACTGAGCCGCCGGCGTACGGATTCACCCCGGCCTCCGGAATCCACCCCTTCAGAAGCCTGCACCGGAGTGCTGCCGGGACAGACCGCGGAGGACCCGGTGCGGGCTCTGATTGACACTGCCGTGCGGCGCTGCTATTCTTGGGTGCGATGACCTATGAGCATGACGCGCCCGAGCGCGAAACGCTGCCCGACCCGCACGACGAGAGCCTCTGCGAGAAGTGCGGCCGCTGCTGCTGCCGCAAGTTCCTGCTCGGGGACCGGGTCTACTTCACGCCCTTCTTCTGCGCGCACCTCGACCCCAAGACGCGTCTTTGCAGGGTTTACAGGTACCGGCGCAAGGTGAACCCCGAGTGCATCCCGGTTGAGGTGGGCCTGGCGCGCCAGGTCTTCCCGCTGGACTGCCCCTACGTTGCCGGGCGGGAGGGCTACTCCCCGCCGGTCGAGGATTTGGACTTCTTCGGCCTGGGAGAGCTGGCCCGCGAGATTGCCCGGGAATTGGGCGTGTGCGACGAGGAGTTTGAAAGGGTGCGCCGCGAACACCTGGAAGCGAGGAAGAACGATGGAATCCACAGCAAGCGATAGAAGCGACCGCTTCGACCAGCTGGTCGGGCTGGTGCGCTCCATCGGCGCGGAGCGGGACCTGGACGTTCTGCTCGGCAAGCTGATGGACGCGATCACCCGCGAGGTCAACGCCGACCGTTCGAGCCTCTTCCTCTACGACGCCGGGACCGACGAGCTCTGGAGCAAGGTGGCCCAGGGGCTCGACTCCCGGGAACTGCGCTTCCCGGCGGGCAAGGGCCTGGCCGGCAGCACCGCGCGCGGCGGGGAGGTCCTGAACATCCCCGACGCCTACCAGGACGAGCGCTTCAACCAGGACTTTGACCGGCAGACCGGGTACCGCACCAAGCAGGTGCTGTGCATTCCGCTGCGACGCCGCGACGGAGAGGTTATCGGCGTGATCCAGGCGCTGAACAAGAAGACCGACATGCCCTTCGACGACGAGGATATTCGCCGCCTGGAAACGCTCTCTTCGCTGGCCGCGGTGGCCGTGGAGAACGCCCTGCTCCACGAGGAGAACGAGCAGCTCTTCGAGAACACCGTACTGACCACCGCGCAGGCCATCGAGGAGCGGGATCCGGCCACCAGCGGTCACGTCTGGCGGGTGGCCAGCTACTCGGTGAACCTGGCCAAGGCGGTGCACGCGCGCGCCGCCGAGTTCGGCCAGAGTTACGACCGCGACCGCCTGCGCCAGTTGCGTTACGCGGGGCTGCTCCACGACGTCGGCAAGATCGGCGTGCGCGAGGCGGTGCTCAACAAGGCCAAGAAGATCGACGGCCTGGGCCTGCCGCTGATCGCCGAGCGCCTGCACCGCCTGGCCGCGGAGAGCTCGACGGAGTTCGAGGGCAGCGACTACCAGCAGGCCCACCAGCTGGTCGAGCGCGTCAACGAGCCCCGGCCGATGAGCGACGAGGACCGCGCGGCCCTCGAGCGGCTGCACGACAGGCACTGGATCAGCGACGGGGAGTTCGAGGCCCTCTCGATCCCGCGGGGCACGCTGACCGGTACCGAGTGGAGCGACATGCGCTCGCACCCCGATCGCAGCTTCCGGGTGCTGACGCTGATCCGGTGGCCGCGGCGGCTCTCGCAGGTCCCGGAGATCGCCCGCGACCACCACGAGAAGCTCACCGGCGACGGCTACACCCGGGGGCTCAAGGAGGACCAGATTCCCTTCGACGCCCGTATCGTGGCGGTGGCCGACGTCTACGACGCGCTGACCGCCAACGACCGGCCCTACAAGCCGGCCATACCCCACGATCGTGCGCGCAAGATCCTCGAGAGCATGGCCTCCGAGCGCGCGCTGGACCCGCGGCTGGTGGAGCTCTTCTTTGAGGCCGGGTGCTTCGAGCTGGTCGAGGAGAAGCCGGAAGAGGTGAACGTGTGAGCTCGCGCGCCGCCGGGATCGAGCTGGAAGTGCTGGGGGATTCATCGCTCTTCAGCCGCGACGGCAAGGGCGTCAGCTACGTGGTCCGTGCCGGGCGCACCAGTTTGCTGCTGGAGTGCGGCGCCAACCCCTTCTGGAACCTGGGGCCGGAGGGCATCGCCGGTCTTTCCGGGGTGATCGTAACGCACTCGCACTTCGATCATCACCGCTACCTCACGGAAGTCGCGCTCCACTCGCGCTACGGGCTCGGGCGGCCGCTGCCGGTGCTGACCACCGAGGCGGTGGCTGCCGATCTTCACGATTGTTGCGCGCCCGCGCTGGTGCGCACCCTGAGCGACGACGCCCGCCGGACGATCGACGTGCCCTACTCGAAATTCATCAGGAACGTGCGTCTGGGGCCGCGTGCGCGCTACCGGCTTGAAAGCCGCGCGCGTGGCGGGCGGGTACGCTGGCGGGTGATCGATGCGCGCACCGGGCGGGGCGCCGGCCCCCGAAGGGCCAAGGCGGTGGTCGGCCGCGACGGCACCAGACCGCGGATGCTGGTCTTCGACCGCGAGTACGGCGAGTGGGTCGAGCCCTTCAGTTTCTACGAATTCAGCGACGGCGCTTTCTTCCGCGGCGGGAACCGCAGGTGGAAGTGCCCGGACTCGGGGCTCAGCGTCCGGGCGGTGTCGGCGCCCAGCTGGCACGGCCCGAGTTCGACGGCGATCGTGTTCGAGCGCGGCGGCAGCAGGCTGGCCTTCAGCGGCGACACGGTCTACGACCCGGATCTGTGGGCCGGGCTGGTCGAGACGAAGCGCAGGCAGCAGCTGCCCATGAGCCGCAGGAAGTTCCTGGCGGCCGAGGAGATCCACTGCGACATCAACCGGCTGGTGGAGCGGACCTGGAGCCGGCGCCGGCTGGAGGCCGCGCTTTCGGCCTACGACGGCGCCGTGGTCCTGCACGATGCCGACTACACCGGTTCGGTGGTGCACACCATCTACGCCAAGCTCTCGGCGGTGGCCGGCGGTGCCAGCGCGCGCTGGAAGGGGCTGGTGCTGACGCACACCCCGGACGTGTTCACCTCGATGCACGCGATCGCCTACACCGGCGCGAAGTTCCGGGTGACCTCGCGGGGGTTGGCCGGCGTCAAGGACGGGCCGGTGGCCTGGCACAAGCAAGACGGGAAGATCTTCGGGCTGCGGAAGTCCAGCGGCGGGCGCCACGCGCTGGCCTTCGCCGAGGGCGGCCTGATGCTGGTGAACCTTCCCGGACGTTACCGCCAGGGGCTGGAGATGGAACTCATCGCAGACCTGAGATGAAGTTCCGCCCGACCGCAGAGACCGCAACGGGGCAAAGGGGCGGGGAGGCGCAGAGGCAACTCCACTTCTCTCATCTCACGAAGCCACAAAGACACCGGGAATTGAGCCCCTTCACAACCACGAAGAGGCCGCGCTTCGCGCCCCGGTGGCCCTGTGAGAGAACGGAGAAGCAGCTCTTTCCCGCGTTGCCCTGCGAGCCCTGCGGCCAGAGATGCCCGGCTAGAAGATCTGCGCCAGCATGCGGTCCAGGGCGGCGTCCAGACGCCACCTGCTGAGGTAGGTGCCGTCCCTGATTTCCTGGCGGACCAGGTTGAGAGCCCAGTTGCGCGCGCCGCGCGGGCCGTTGAGCACGCCGCCCACGGTGAAGTAGCGGCCGACTCTTGCCGGACGGAGCCGGCCTGGCCGCAGCGCCCGTCGGAAGAAGCCTCGTCTCTGCCTGATGCTTAGCACTGATCGGTGATTCCTTGCGACGCGCATCGAAGCCTCCCCCCTCTTGCGGTTGCGCCGATCGCTGACGTTCATGATTATCGACGCGCCGCGGCGGAGGTCTTTAGGCCCAGAGCCGCAAGGCGCGCGTTTTCACCTGGTGCATAGAGAGCGTGCGTCCGGTAATGCCCCGGCGGGCCGGAGCGCGGGTCCGATAAACGCGCCCTAACCCGACCTGCGTCCGGACCGGAAAGCGCGCCCGGCTTGGTGTAGAATGGGCGCGTCAGTGCGGTAACGCAGGAGTCAGCCCGGGAGGTACCTTCGTGAAGAAGCCCAACATCGTTTTCGCCTTCGCCGACGACTGGGGACGCTACGCCGGCGCCTATGCCGCGCTCGAGGGAGAGGGCTCGATAAACGAGCTGCTGCGCACCCCCAACTTCGACCGCGTGGCCGCCGAGGGGGCGATCTTCACCAACGCCTTCGTGCCCGCTCCGAGTTGCACGCCCTGCCGCAGCTCCATACTCTCCGGCCAGTACTTCTGGCAGACCGGGCTGGGGGCGATCCTCTCCGGCGCGGTGTGGGACGAGACCATTCCCACCTATCCGTTGACGCTGGAGGAGAACGGCTACTTCATCGGTTACACCTACAAGGTCTGGTCCCCGGGACGCACCCGCAATGCCCCCTACGGCGCGGAGCGCACCCGCTACGAGCCTGCGGGCGCGAAGTTCGGCGGGTTTTCACACGTCGCGACGGAACGAGTTCCGGAGATGGGGGTGGAAGGTGCCAGGGAGTCTCTGCTCGAGGAGACCCGCAGGAACTTCGATGCCTTCCTGGAAGCTCGCCCGGAGGGCCGGCCCTTCTGCTACTGGTGGGGGCCGACCAACACCCACCGAACCTGGGAGAAGGGCTCGGGCAAGGCTCTCTGGGGCCTGGAGCCGGACGATCTCAAGGGGCGCCTGCCCTCCTTCCTGCCCGACGTGCACGACGTCCGCGAGGACGTCTGTGACTACCTCGGCGAGTGCCAGGCGGTGGACGCCGGCCTCGGCGTGCTGCTCGACCGCCTCGAGGAGATCGGCGAACTCGACAATACGCTCGTGGTGGTCAGCGGGGACCACGGCATCCCCGGCTTCCCGCGGGGCAAGTGCAACCTCTACGACATCGGCTGCGAGGTAGCGCTGGCCGCCAGGTGGCCCGGGCGGATCAAGCCCGGCCGGGTGGTGGAGGACTTCGTCAACCTGATGGACCTGGCGCCCACCTTCCTGGAAGCGGCGGGTACGGAAGTCCCCGGGAGCATGACCGCGAGCAGCCTGCTGCCGGTCCTGGAGAGCGACCGCAGCGGCCAGGTGGAGCCCGGCCGCGACTTCGTGGTCACCGGCCGGGAACGCCACGTCCACAACGCCCGCGAGGGGTTTCTTCCCTATCCCCAGAGGGCGATCCGCACCCGGGACCACCTCTACATCGTCAACTTCGAGCCCGACCGCTGGCCCGCCGGCGAACCGCAGGGGCTCGACGACCTCGCGGCCCCGGCGCCCGCCTTCGAGAAACTCGAGAGCGATACCTGGACCGTCTACCCGGACATGGACGCCAGCCCCACCAAGGCCTGGATCATCCACCACCGTGCCGAGGAGGGCGTGCGCGACATGTTCGAGATCGGTTTCGGCAAGCGCCCGCGCGAAGAGCTCTACGACCTGCGCAGCGACCCGGACCACATGAACAACCTGGCGAACGACCCGGGGCACGCCGAGGTCAAAGAGGCCCTCGCCGCCAGGTTGATGGAGGTGCTGCGCGAGCAGCGCGACCCGCGCGTTGTCGAGTCTCCTTGCCGCTTCGAGCAGCCGCCCTACGCGGGTCCGGTGAAGAAGGGCTGAGCTCCCTCACTTTCGAATTGTCCGGACGCGTTGCTGCTCAGCGCGCGCCGCACCGGCTTGACACCGCTGTGCAAACTGGTATAATCGCGGCCGTGTAGTTACACGGCAAGCCTTCGGGCGCCTTTTCAGGAGCATGACGATGACGGTGACAAGAGCGGGCAGGGCCAGGCCGTACTCCAGGAAGAAGCTGGCGGGGAAGAAATCGCAACGCACGTTCAGGGGGTCGGATGGCCTGCAGATAGCGATGCCGCTGGGCGGCATAGGGACCGGGTGCATCTGTCTGAACGGCCAGGGCGGTCTGCAGGACTTCAGCATCAAGCATCGCCCGGACACCTCGGCGAAGCCGGACGGCAGGGCTGCGCCGCACACGGCCTTCGCCCTGCTGCGCGCGGTTGCGGGGGGAACAGCGGTCACCCGGCTGGTCGAAGGGCCCATGCCGGTCGAGCGCGTCTACGACCAGGGCCTCAAGGGCAACGGCTATCGACTCGGCGGGTTCGAGGGCCTGCCGCGCTTTTCCTCGTGCGAGTTCCGGGGCGAGTACCCCTTCGGGTTCGTGCGTTTGAAGGACGGGAAGATGCCCTTCGCGGTGACCATCACCGGGTTCAACCCCTTCGTGCCGCTGGACGAGACCGCTTCCGGACTGCCATGCGCGATCCTCGAGTACGCGATCACCAACAGGTCCGGGAAGAAAGCCGGGTTCGAGTTCTCCTACCACCTTTCCAACCTGACCCGGCAGCTGCCCGGAGAGCACGGCGGTGCCGGGATGCACAACAGGAAGCTCTCCACCCGGGGCGTCCTCTTCGGAAACGGTTGCCACCCGAACCACGAGCTCTTCGGCAGCGCCACCCTCTCGGCGCCCGGATTCAAGCCGAAGATCAAGGCCTCCTGGTTGTCCGGGCGGTACTATGACGCGATTTCCCATCTCTGGCGGGAAGTCTCTTCGGGCAGCTTCAAGCCGAACGCCGGCGCAGAGGACCTGTCCGGGCGGGCCGGGGGTTCGATCCTGATCTCCGGTTCGCTGAAGCCGGGCGAGTCGGTCTCGATCCCGGTGCTGATCACCTGGCACTTTCCGAACTGCAACCAGTCGACAGAAGGCGCAAGCGGGGCGTGCTGCGATTCCGGTCAAGAGTGCGCGGAAGTGCCGGCGCCGGCCTGGCGGCCCTGGTATGCCGGCAATTGGAAGGACGCGGCCGACGTGGCCGCCTACGTTCACAGGCACTACGGGAGCCTCAAGGGGCGGACCCGGGATTTCCACGACGCGCTCTTCGGCTCCACGCTCCCCTCCTACGTGCTGGACGCGGTCTCGGCGAACCTGGGCATCATCAAGTCCCCCACGGTGCTCCGCCAGGAGAACGGGAACCTCTGGGCCTGGGAGGGCTGCCACTGCGACTCCGGCTGCTGCAAGGGCTCCTGTACCCATGTCTGGAACTACGCCCAGGCCTTCCCGCACCTCTTTCCCGCGCTGGAGAGGACCTTCCGCGAACAGGAGCTCGAGCGCTCCATGGACGAGACCGGTCACGTGACCTTCCGCTCCGCCCTGCCGGACGGCCCGGTGGGTCACGGGTCCCGCGCGGCCGCCGACGGGCAGCTCGGCGGCATCCTCAAGGTGCGGAGGGACTACCACATCTCCGGTGATCGGGAGTGGATGTTGCGCATGCTGCCGCTGGCCAGGACCAGCGTGGACTACTGCATCCGCACCTGGGACCCCCGCCGCACCGGCCTGCTGGAAGAACCCCACCACAACACCTACGACATCGAGTTCTGGGGCCCCGACGGCATGTGCTCGAGCATCTACGTGGCGGCGCTGGCCGCCATGGCCGAACTGCTCACGGAGGCCGGGCGGGGAGGCGAAGCCGTGCCGTACAGGAAGCTGGCCGGGAAGGGCGCGCGGGCCCTGGACAGGAAGCTCTTCAACGGCGAGTACTTCGAACAGAAGGTCGAGTGGAAGAAGCTCGACGACCAGTCCTTCGCCGAGTCGATCAGCCCGGTGAACGCCAAGAGCCCGGATTTCATGAAGCTGCTCAAGAGTGAAGGTCCGAAGTACCAGTACGGCAAGGGCTGCATATCCGATGGCGTGATCGGCGCCTGGATGGCGCTGATCTACGGCGTTGACACGCCCCAGAACCGGGCGAACATCCGCAGGCACCTGAAGGCGGTCTTCGGTTACAACTTCCGGGCGGACCTGAGCGAGCACGCCAACACCCAGCGCCCCGGGTACGCGATCGGGAGCGAGCCGGGGCTGCTGCTCTGCTCCTGGCCCAGGGGCGGCAAGCCGACGCTGCCCTTCATCTACAGCGACGAGGTCTGGACCGGCATCGAGTACCAGGTGGCCTCCCACCTGATTGCGGAGGGGTTCGTCGACGAGGGGTTGACGGTCGTCAGGGCGGTCCGCGAGCGTTACGACGGCCGGGCGCGCAACCCCTGGAACGAGTACGAGTGCGGCAACTATTACGCGCGGGCCATGTCCAGCTACGCGCTGATCGGCGCGCTGAGCGGCTTCCGGTACTCGGCGGTCGAGCGCAGGCTCTGGTTCGGCCCGGCCTCGGGCGCGAAGAAGTTCAGGACCTTCTTCTCGGCGGCGACCGGTTTCGGTACCATCGAGCTGAAGCCGAAGAAACTCACGATCAGGCCGGTGGAGGGCCGCCTCGAAGTCCGCGAGCTGGTGCTCGCGCGCGGGGGCAAGACCCGCACCGTAGCGTGTTCGGTGACGGCTACCGCCGGCGAGCCCGGGGTCATCCGCCTGTGATTTCGTCGCTCGAACTGGCCCGGCTCTGCGGCGTTTCCCAGGGGACCGTGGACCGGGCGCTGCACAACCGTTCCGGGATCAGCGCGCGTACCCGGGAGAAGGTTCTTCGGGCCGCGGAGGAGCACGGGTACCGCCCCCACCCCGGGGCGCTGGAGATCCTGGGCAAGACCAGCAGCACGGTGGCCTGCGTGATTCCGTCGATCAACGGCGTCTTCTTCATGGACCTGCTCGAGACCATCCGGGCCGGGATCCGCGGCCTGGGCAGGCGCTTCGTGATCGTGCCGGTCGCCGACGGCGCGGAGATGCTCGAGGCCCTGCGGGATTTCTCGGCCCGCAGGTGTCCCGTCGCAGTAGTCGTGCCCCCCGAAGACGACATGCCGCTTCCAGCGGACGTCACTCGCCACACGAGAGTCGTTTCCCTGCTGAGCCCGTGTCGCGGGGAGAGCACCCGCTTCGTTTCGCCGGACGAAGAGCGAACCGGGCGCGATGCCGTGAGATACCTGGCCTCCATGGGACACCGGTGCATTCTGCACCTGACCTATTCGCGCCGCGCGCACGCGATCGCTGCCCGGGAGCGCGGGTACACGCAGGCCATGGAGGAGCGCGGCCTCCGGCCGGTGACCCGCGTCGAGAAGAAGGTTTCGTGCCTGGCGGAGCTGGTGGCGCGCGAGAAGGCCACGGCGCTGTTCTGCCACAACGACTGGCTGGCGCTCACCGCCGTCCGCAAGCTGGCGGCAGCCGGTCTGCGGGTGCCGGAGGACGTCTCGGTTCTGGGCGTGGACAACAGCCCCACCTTCGTTTCTCTGTACCCGGACCTCACCACGCTCGAGTACCCCGGCGAGTGGATCCGGGACCAGGTTGTACGTGTCGTCACCGGCAAGGAGCCGCTGAAGAGGAAGCCGGGGTTCCGGCTCGTGCAGCGGGCTACGGTCGCGAAGCGGGGCGGAGGCTGACGGGCGGCAAGCCGTTTCCGCGCGGCACTGCAGGAGGCTTCCCGCAGACGGCCCGCTGCTCAGTGCCTGCTGCGGGTCCGGCGCGCGGCAGGTCTCCCGCCGACAGGAGTGCGCACGGCGCTGCCGATCTTCTCAAGCGACTTCATCAACTTGCGGAACCCGGGCAGGTCCAGGGACTGCGGCCCGTCGCTGAGCGCCTTTTCCGGCGAGTGGTGGGCCTCGACCATCAGGCCGTGGGCGCCGACGGCCAGAGCGGCGCGGCACAGCGCCGGGACCATGTCGCGGCGGCCGGCCGCGTGGCTGGGGTCGACCACCACCGGCAGGTGGGTGGTGCGCTTCGCGGCCGGCACCAGCGAGAGGTCCAGCGTGCTGCGGGTGTGGTCGGCGAAGGTGCGCACCCCGCGCTCGCAGAGCACCACGTTGTAGTTGCCCTGGTCGACGATGTACTCCGCGGCCATCAGCAGTTCCTCGAAGGTCGCCGAGAAGCCGCGCTTCAGCAGCACGGGCATGCCGGTCTCGCCGACCAGGCGCAGCAGTGAGTAGTTCTGCATGTTGCGCGCGCCGATCTGGATCATGTCGGCGGCCCGGGCGACCTTTTCCAGGCTCGGGGGGTCGATGGCCTCGGTGACGATCTTCAGCCCGGTCTTCTCGCGGACCTCGCGCAGGATGTCCAGGCCCTTCTCCTCCAGGCCCTGGAAGGAGTAGGGGCTGGTGCGCGGCTTGTAGGCCCCGCCGCGGAACATGGTCGCTCCGGCTCTCTTTACGGCGCGGGCTATCCGCAGCGCCCCGGCGCGGTCCTCGATCGCACAGGGCCCGGCCATGACCACGAAGCTCCTGCCGCCGATCTTCACGCCGTCGACGTCGACGACCGTGTCCTCGGGCTTCATCTCGCGGTTGACCAGCTTGTAGGGCTTGGTCACCCGGATCAGCTCGGCAACCCCCGGCAGCGAGCGCAGGCGCTCGGGGTCCACCGCGCCCTTGTTGCCGGTGATCCCGATGGCGGTGCGCAGCGAGCCGGGGATGACGTTGGGCTTGAGGCCCAGCTTGCGGATGGCCGAGACGGTCCGCTCGATCTGCTTCCTGGGCGCGCCCACGCGCATGACTACCAGCATCGGTCTTCCTCCTGTCTGAAGACTATAGACCGGTGGCGAGAAGTCTCAAGCACGATACTCCAAACCGCCATTAACCACCAAGGCACCAAGGACACCAAGAAGCCCCGCGGTTCTTCTGCGGAAAGATCGGTTATGCCATTTCGCAACCAGGGGCGCCGGCACAGCCGTGGACGTGGCCGCTTTCGAGAATCACAAGGGGTTCTGGGTGTCCTTGGTGTCCCGGTGGTCAGCGGATCTACAGGTCGAGCTGCAGGTTGCGCAGGCCCGGCGAGGCGTGGGGCACGAGCTTGCCGCCGGCGGTCTCTTCGATTATCAGCGCTTCGACGACCTTGCCCTCCGTGCGGTAGCTCTGCACCAGCTTGAGGCCTTCGGCTGGGCCGAGAACGCTGATGGCGGTGGCCAGCCCGTCGGCCAGCGCACAGGTGGGGGCCAGCACCGTGACGCTGACCGCGCCGCCCACCAGTGGCCTGCCGGTGCGGGGGTCGACGATGTGGCTGGCGCGCCGGCCGCCCTTCCTGAAGAACTTCCGGTAATCGCCGCTGGTGGCCATGGCCGCGTCGCGCAGTTCGAGCGAGCCCATCAGCCCTCCGCTGCGGGGGTGCTGGATGCCCACGCGCCAGGGCTTGTTGCCGGGCTTGGTGCCGAAGGCGCGAACCTCGCCACCGATTTCCACGAGCCCGGCATGCGCTCCGTGCGCGCGCAGCTCTTCGAGGGCCTGATCCACCGCGAAGCCCTTGGCCACCGCCGAGAGATCGACGGCCATGCCCGCGACGTCGAGGCGCGCGGTCTGCGTGCCGGCTTCGAGCCTGAGCTTGTCGCAACCAACGTGTTCGAGCGTCGCGGCGATTTCCGCGTCGGTGGGCAGGCGCTTTTCCTCGCGGCCGGTGTACTTGTACAGCGCCACCAGGGGGCCTACGGTAACGTCGAAGGCGCCGCCCGACCTCCGGTGGATGTCCCCGGACATAGACAGCACGCGAAGGGTCTCGGGGGCGACTCTTACGGGGGTCCCTGGCGGTGCCGCGCAGAGGCGGGAGATGTCGCTGGCCGGCAGGAAGCGACTCATCAGTCCCTCTACGCGGCGGGCCTCGGAGAAGGCGGCGTCGAGGGCTCCCGCGGCACGCTCTGTCGCGCGCCCGAAGAAGGGGGCCCTGTCGGCGGCGCTCTCAAAGAACAGCGCCCTGGCCGAAAAGCCGGTATTCATGACCCGGCCGTTGCGCGAGTAGAGCCCCGGCCGTGGCACCAGCAGCAGCACCGTGACGAAGGCCGCAGCACCGGTGGCCATCAAGACCGAGGCCAGCAGCGCGCGGCGGGCTCGCGGGGAGTTCACGGCGAGCCTACTTGCGGGGGCGGTGACGGGTTCCGATGGGCCGGCCGGTGTCCTTGCCGATGCCCTGGTTGAGCAGCAGCTGGGCCATCTGGCGGGTCTCCATGTCCCGCACGCGGTCCAGCGGGCAGTGGATTCGGGTGAGCGCGTAGGCCTCGACCAGCTTGGTGACCGCGCGGTCGGAGACCATCTTGAACTGCAGCTTGACGCCTTCGCGCCTGAAGAACTGCTCCAGTCCGTCGCGCATGCCCAGGGCGATCACCGCCTTGGCGCGAAGCATCTCGCGCCGCGCGCGGTCGAGCTGGCGATCACTGGTGGTCAGGCCGTAAACCACGAACAGGCTGGTGCCGTCCGGCCGGGTGCCCTCGGTAAGCAGGCCCTCGCTGCCCCTGCCGTCGGTCCGGACCGAGTCGGCGGTGAACTCGCGTTCCAGCTCCTGGGTGCGGATCGAGAGATCGCCCTGGTAGAGACCGTCGTCGCGGAACAGCTTCTTCGATGACCTGATGTTGAACTTCGCGCCGATGATCGGCAGGAAGACCGTTCGGGTCTCGGCGTCGGTTCCCGTCGAGACCTGCTTGAGGTACTGCCGGTCTCTTCCACAGGAGACCGCGACCAGCGCCAGGGCGGTGCAGAGGCAGCTGCGAAGAATCGTCTTCATTCCACGAACCCCTTCCTCCTGAGCAGGACGGTTGCCAGCAGCACCACGCCTACCAGGCAAATCCCAAGAGTGATCCAGGCCGTCCAGCTTTCCGTGGGCTCGACCGCGCTGGGGTAGTGACTGTAGATCGGGAAGTCCAGTCCCGCGCGGTCGGAACGCGAGGGTCGGCCTTCGACCACGGTGAGGTAGAGGCTCCTGGCGGCACCCAGGCGACCGACGAACCCGGCGACCGCGGGCAGGTTCTTGACGGTCATGGTCCCGGGCTCGCGCTTCTGCCCCAGGCGCCTGATGCGCGGCACGTGCCACAACGGCCGGCCCTCTTCGAGCGTGCCCAGGTCCTGGTACTGCTTGTGCAGGCCCACCCCGCGTTCCAGGCCCCAGGGGTTGTCGTTGACGTTGATGAAGTGAGTGTGCAGCACCATCAGTTCGGTGGGCGGCAGCCACCAGCGCTCGCCCGTCTGCTGCCGGGCGCCGATCGCCGCGGGGTAGACTGCTGCCAGCGGCTGGAACTTCAGATGCGCTGCGCCGGGCCGACGCTCGCCCCGGGAAATGCTCGCGACGAAGAACCTCCACTTCTTCACCCGGTCTGCGGAGATCATGTCGCGGACGCTGCTGGCCGGGGCAATGCCCCGTTCCTTCAGTGCGGTCAGCAGGCCGGTGGCGTCGAGCGCGGCACCGAACCTGAGCGCGGTGCCGTTCTTCTTCTCGGGCCAGGGGTCCTTCTCCGGGAGCTTGACGCTGCCGCGCCAGTACCCGGAGAGTTCCGAGACGACAGCGTTCGACCCCGCGAAGGCCTCTCCCTCGGCCGGGGGGCAGGCCAGGACCCAGACGCACCCCGCGGGAGCCGGTTCGGAGAGTTCCAGCTCAACCAGGAGGTCCTGGCGGTTCGGCTCGTTGGCGTGGTGCTCGAGCAGAGCGCGCTCCTGGAACACCAGCAGCGCCCGCGCCCGCGAGACGCGCAGCGGTTTGCCGTCGGGAGCGAGCACCACCCCCTGCGCGCGGGCGTCGTCGCTCAGTGTCGCCAGCAGCAGTGCCGCGCAGAGCGCGGCGCCGGCGGACCGTATAGCCACTGGCGCTACTCGCAATTCCTTGCCGGCGGGCGACGGCTGTCCACCTCGGCGATCTTCTTTTCGATCGCCGGGCGGGCCTCGGCGAAGAACTCCTCGGCGAACTCGCGGTCCCAGGTGCGTTCCTCGAACGAGCGCTCCCGGACCTGGCGCAGGAAGTTCTCGCGGAAGTGTTCCAGGCGCCGGCCGTAGACGTGGTAGCTGTCGGAGACGTCCACGTAGCGGCCCAGGCGCACCTCGCGGCCGGCCTTTTCGGCGAGCTGCCCGGCGAGGCGCTCCTGCAGCGAGATCAGCGCGAAGCAGTTCATGAAGGCCGCGTCGTAGGCGTCGCGGCTGCGAAAGCGCACGTTCATGTTCAGGTGCCAGACGTCTTCGGCGTCGGGCAGCACCCGCAGCCAGATGCTCTGCAGGCAGGCCGGGTCGTAGCAGTCGAGGTCGAACCACGGCTGCCAGGTGATCGCCTGGGCCCGGCGGGTGAAGGGCGCCGAAGAAAGCTTGTCCACCGCGCGGGCCAGCTGGTCGATCTTCCCTTCGAGGCCGGGGACTTCGTAGGCGAAGATCCGCTGGTGATAGGTGTACTCCCAGCGGTCGTCATCGGGGTTGTGGGGGTCCCGCACCCAGTGGTCCTTGATGCCGTCGAGCACTTCCTGGCGGTACTCCTCGAGGTCCTCGAGGCCGCCGGGGAAGGCGCGGTGGATGAAGGGCTCGGCCCGCGGCTCGAGTACGGTCATGACCATGGTGCAGTCCAGGCTGGGCTGGTCCACGGTCTGGCCGTCGGCCTTGGCGTCATACTCCGTGGGCACCCGGCCGCCGCCCTTCCACAGCGCCAGCAGCGAGTTCTCCCAGGCCTCGGCCAGGGAACGGCCGCTGGCGGTCAGCACCGGGATGCTGCCGTTGGCCGGGGCGCCGGGGGCGTCGGCTGCGTCGACGGAGTTGGCGGCGTTCGCAGAAGCCGCGGCGTCGCCCACCTCCCTGCCGGCGTCCAGGGCATCGTTGACCAGTCCGTCGGCGGTGGTGTTCTTATCGCGGGTCACGTGGCTGATCTCCCACTTGGTGAAGGAGTCCAACAGGTCCATCACCTTCTCGTAGAGCGGCACCAGCTTGGGGCTGCGCACCTTGTAGTCGCCGTGGATCTGCCTGACCATCAGCTCGCTGTCGGTGCGCGCCGAGATCTCCCCGGCTCCCAGCCGGGCGGCTTCCTGGAGGGCACGGATCAGGCCGCGGTACTCGGCCACGTTGTTGGTGGTCTTGCCCACCGGCCAGCCGCCGGCCCAGACGGGCCCGGCGCCGGGATCCTCGTAGAGCACTGCGGCGGAGGCCGCCGGCCCGGGGTTGCCCCGGCTGCCGCCGTCGACTGCGATGTGGATCTTCTTCACGGGAGAGGGCCCTCACTGTGCGCCCGGCGAATCCTCGCTGTAGCATATGCGGCCGCAGGACCTGCACTTCTGTGGTGCTTCGCCGATCAGCACCATGTTGTAGGACTGTGGCGTCAGGCTGATGTTGCACACCGTGCAGAGCCCGTTTTCGACGCGGACCATCGCCCCGTCGGAGTGCTTGCTAAGAACCTGCTCGTAGAGCTTGAGGCCGTCGGGGTCCACGGCCTTGGTCATCTCGGCCCTCTGGCGCTCGAGCTTCTCGCGCTGGTGTTCCAGGTCCGCCAGGCGGTCCTGGAGCTCGCCCCTGGCCTTCTCGATCTTGCCGCGGGCCTCGTCGATCTGCGGGTCGATTTCTCCGGCGCTGGTGCTCAGGGTGTCGGCTTCCTCGTAGGCGGTCAGCGCGCCGGTTTCCAGTTCGGAGATCTGCTCCTGCGCGCCGGAGATCTCGTGCTTGAGGGTGTCGTATTCCTTCTGGGTCTTGGCGATGTTCAGCTGCATCTGGTACTTCTCGATCTTGCCCTCGAGATCCTTGATCTCGACGTTGGCGCGGTCGGCGGCCACCTGCTTCTGCTGGACCTCTTCGAGGATGCCGGCCTTGCTGGCCTCCAGGGCCGCCAGTTCCTGTTCGGTCTTGGCCAGCGCGGCCGGCAGTCGCCGGGCATCGCCGCGCACGGCCACGAGTTCCTGGTCGATCTTGTGGAGTGCAATCAGGCCATCGAGGACCTTCGCCATGGAGTAAGCCTCACCTTCCGTCGTTCGGACCACGGGGATTATCCCCCGGCCCGCAGGGCTGTCAAGCGGGCCCGAAACGGGTCGTTCCCGGTCTTGCGGCAGGAGTCGGCGCCGCAGCGCCGGGCTTCTGCTGGTGTTGCACGGTGTTCTTGCGTGCCTGCTTTCGCGCGCTCCGGAGCCGGTGGCATTGCCCTGCGATTGCAAATCTCCGCGGCGCGTGCAGAATGTCGCCGTTCGAGGAGCTCAACAACTGCCGGGGGGCCGGATGGCACGCCGCAGGCCGATCACTGCAGTTTCGAAGAGGACGGCCGTTGCGCTGAATGAACGCGCGGCGCTCGCGCGGGTAACCCGGCTGATGGCCATCCCCGGCCCCAGCGGGCGCGAGCGCGCCGCCGTCGAGTGGATCCGCGACAGGCTGATCGAAGCCGGGGCGAAGCGCAGCCAGATCAGCACCGACGGCGCCCACAGGAAGAGTCCCTTCATGGACGGCGGGGGCGAGGTCGGCAACCTGATCTACAGGATGCCGGGAACGCTTCGCGGGCCGCGGAGAATGCTCGTGGCCCACGTCGACACCGTGCCGCTCTGTGCGGGCTGCCGGCCGGTGCGCCGGGGCGGGCGGATCGTGTCGGCCGGGAAGGACACCGCCCTGGGCGCCGACAACCGCGCGGGTTGCGCCGTGCTCCTTACCGCCGCGCTGGAGATCCTCAAGCGCGGCCTGCCCCACCCCCCGCTGACCTTCATGTGGACGGTGCAGGAGGAGGTGGGCCTCTGCGGCGCGCGCTTCTGCTCGTTGGGCAGGCTCGGCAATCCCGGGATGGTCTTCAACTGGGACGGCGGACGGCCCGACCGCGTGATTACCGGTGCCACCGGGGCCTGCGCCATGAACGTGGAGATTCACGGTCTGGCCAGTCACGCCGGCGGCCACCCCGAGGAGGGGATCAGTGCCGCGGCCATCTTCGGCCTGGCCATGGCCAAGCTGAAGCGGGCGGGCTGGCACGGGCTGGTGCGCAAGGGGGGGGTGCGCGGGACCAGCAACGTCGGCGTGGTCCGGGGCGGCGAGGCCACCAACGTGGTCATGGACCGGCTGGAAGTGCGCGCCGAGGGCCGTGCCCACGACCGCAAGCTGCGGAAACGCATCGTGGACGCCTACGGCCAGGCCTTGCGGGAAGCGACCAGTCGGGTCACCAACTCCTCGGGGCGACGCGGCCACCTCCTGTTTCGGGCCGTTCCCAAGTACGAATCCTTCGAACTCGACCTCGAAGAGCCCTGCGTGCTGGCGGCTGAGAAGGCCGTGAGGGCCGTGGGGCTCAGGCCGCGCCGGGAGATATCCAACGGCGGCCTGGACGCCAACTGGATGACCGCCCGGGGCCTGCCCGCGGTGACGCTCGGCGCGGGGATCAGGAACGCCCACAAATGCGGCGAATCTCTCGAGGTCAAGGAGTGCCTCCTGGCCTGCCGGGTGGCGCTGCTGCTGGCCACCGGCGAGTAGCCGGGGAAGGGACGCGAGGGCTACCTCCGAAGGAATCCATCCCCGTGAGCAGCCGCGAACCCGTCGCACGACTCAACTGCGTCACCGCTCTCGCACACTGCCGGTGCCCTGGAAAGCAATGGAGGAATCGATCGTGAAGCTCCTGGCCGGAACCGCGAAAGTGGACATCACCCCCAACTACGGCTCGCCCACGCGTCGCTGGTACCTGGGCGCGGACGGCGGCCGGATCACCGAGATCCGCTGGCCGTTGTACGCCCGGACCCTGGCGTTGTCCGATGGGGAGACGATCAGCACCATCACCAGCATGGACATCGCATGTATATACAAGTGCCACCACGACCGCATCCGCGAACTGGTCCGCGAGATGAGCCCGGTGCCGATCGGGAACGTGATACTGCACAACACCCACCAGCACAGCGACAGCTTCGTGGAATACGAGCCGGCCTACGACGTATTCGGCATCAACGACGTGGCCTTCGACATGGACTACATCTCCGGCCTGGCCCGCAGGATCGCCTCCTCGGTGTGCCTGGCCGCCGGGGCGATGGAGCCGGTACATGTCGGCTCCGGCTGCGGCGCGGTCGAAGAGGGCATCGCCTCCTGCCGCAGGGTTCTGACGCAAGATGGCCGGCTGCTGTGGAGAAGCTCCCGCCCGTCCCCGGAACTGCGTGCTCTTCCGCGGGGGCACATCGATCCCCGGGTCGGGGTGATCAGTTTCACTGCACCGGAAGGCCGGCCGGTGGCCACGCTCTACAACTACGCCTGTCATCCCTCGGCCGCGGGGGGCGACTCGCCGCCGGTCATTTCTGCGGATTACCCGGGTTTCGCCTCGCACATGATCGAAACCTGCCACGGGGGAACGGCCCTCTTCCTGCACGGTTGCACTGGAGATATCAACCCGGCGAAGTACGTGCGCGGCGATTCTCTGAACTTCGACGACCGCATCGCCGACGCCCGCAGGATGGGCCGGATTCTGGGCGCCGAGGTGCTCAAGACCCTGGGCACGATCGAAACACGGGAGGCCGGATATCTGAACGTGGCCCGCAGGGACTGCGAGCTTCCGATAAAGCCGGAGGCCGCCGACGTCGAGGGCTCCCTGGCTGCGGCCCACAAGGCCATCGAGGACTGGAAGCGGAACGGCGCGGATCCCCGGACCGCGCTGCGCAAGTACGTAATCGCGCGCAAGATCACCGCGAGCGGCGGCTGCCCGGTGACCATGTTCGCGGTGGCCATCGATGACGACAACATGGCCTTCATTCCCGGAGAACCCTTCACGGCTTTCGGGGAGGAGATCAAGAAGGCCGGCGGTGGCGGGAACACCCTGGTGGCGGCCACCTGCGGGGAGGACCCTTTCTACATGCCCACCGGGGAGGCCATCGAGCAGGGCGGCTACGAGACTGGTTACATCGCCTCGCCGGAAACCGGCGAACGGCTGGTCAGGGAAGCGACGGAGCTGCTGGGGAGCTGTGCCCGGCGGTCCGGAGCCTGAGAGCAGGAGCGGTTTCCCATGCGCACCACACGGGCAGTACCGGTTGCCATCCCTCCCGGCAGGGATCCCTTCGTCAACACCCCGTTGCTGGCCCTGGGCGCCGGTGGTGACGGTGCCGGGCGCTTCTGGATATCGACCTGGAACGCCAACGTCGGTTGCCTGGCGGCGCTGGTCACCGAGGACGGCGAGGCGCGCATCCACCGGTTCAACGACCGTCGCCACGGCGGCTTCTACAGCGCGGTACAGGAGGACGCCGATACCCTCTGGCTGTGCGGGGACCTCTCCAGGGTGCTGCGCTTCTCGCTCTCTTCCGGGGAGTTCGAGGAGTTCCCTACCGGCGCTCCCGAGGCGCTGGTCTTCCAGGGCATGGCTCTGGATCCCGAAACGGGCAGGCTCTTCGCCGCGGCCCACGACATGCGCGACTGCACGGTGAAGGCCTTCTCGTTCGACACGCGCGAGCGTCGCACCGTGCAGGTCCATTCCGGCTTCTGCCGCGACAAGTACATGCGCGCCAGCTTCCCGAACGGCGACGGCTCCTGGACCCTGGTCCTGCATGTTCCCGGCGAGACCCTCCTGCGCTGGAGCCCGGGGGCGGAAGAACTGGAGGCCGTCTCCATAAACGACTCGCTCGACACCCACGCCCAGTCGGGCGGGACCTCCTACCGGCTGATTGCCGACGAGAGCGGCAGGCGCTACTTTCCTGGTCGCGGGTGGTATGACCCGCAGCGGCGCGAGTTCTCGTTCGAGGACCCGCGGCCCGAGCGCGAGATGACCTGGTTTGCCCGGAACGGCGAAACGGCATGGGGCGCCGCGGGAGAAGCCGGGAGCCTGGCAGTCGGCCGGTGGGACATGGGGAACGGCTCGGTGCAGTCGCTCTGCAGGATTCCCGACTGCACCCTCCACGGCGTGAACGTCGCGGGGGGGCGCAGGATCGTGGCGGTGAACAGATTCGGCTTCTTCTACCGTTTTGATGCGCAAACCGGTGAACTGGAAATGTCCCGCAGGCTGCCCGCCGATTCGGTCGGGGTGGTGGACTGCCTCTGCCGCATCGACGAGGAACGCCTGCTGGGCACCCCCTTCATCACCCAGCGCTTCTGGGAAGTGAATATCAGCACAGGCGAGGGCTACGACTGCGGCCGGGCCGCCCCCGGGGGCGGGGAGATTCTCAGGACCTGGAAACTCGGCGGCATGGTTTACATGGCGGCCTACACCGGGGGCCAGCTGGTCGAGTACGACCCGGCCGAACACCCGCACTTCCCCGAGAACCCGCGGGTGGTGGCCGCGCCGCCGCACGCCATGCGCCCCGTGGCCGGAACAGATGACGGCCGCAACATCTACTACGCCTGCAGCGCGCCCTACGGAGAGCTGGGCTCGACCCTGACCGCCTACGACACGCAGAGCGGGATTGCCCGATATTCCGTGAACCCGTTGCCCGGCCAGCAGATTACCAGCCTGTGCTTTGACCGGCGAAGCCGAAGCCTGATTTGCGGCACGACGGTGCACGCGGATTGCCGCAGCCGCGATCCCGAATCGGATCGTGGCCTTTTCGCGCGCATCGATCCGGATTCGCTCGAGGCCGTCGAAGAGGTCACGGCGCCGGACGGCGCGGACCGCGCCGTAATCGATGGGCCTCTAGGAGAGGGGAAATACCTCTGCCAGGTGATGGGCAACATGAAAGAGCCCGGCTACTTCTGGTTCCCTCTGGATGCATCCGCTCTTGCGGTGCCGGACACCGCCGAATTGTGTGTCTTTCCGGAAGACCGCGGCGGCATGCTCTGCAGCGGAATCCCCGGGCATTTCATAATGCGCCGCGGCCAGAGAGTTGAGCTCTGGGATATGAATGCCGGGGAACAGGTCAGGCTGCTGGCCGATGATTTTCAGGGCTACGCGGTAAAGGTCCAGGAAGACACGGTCTATCTTCTTTATCCGCGCGAGATTCAGGTGCTGGAGGGAATTCTTCATGACGTCCGCTGCCGGTGAACCGGACGGCTCTGCCCCCGGTCTTTCTCAGATGCCTCGTCTGAACGAGTCCGAGTGGCTGGTCGAGCCCTTCTACGAGATCAACGCGCGGGGCCTGAACTGGAGCCTGCGGGACGGCGCGGTGCCGAAGGCGAAGATGTCGGTCACCTGGTGTTCGCTGGACCTGATCTGGGAGTCTTCCGCGCCGGGGCAGACGGTGGCGAGGATGGATCGCCAGTTCAATCTTGACCTGCTGGACGCCGACCGGCTGGTGCTGCGCGCGGCTGTGCCGGAGGACTGCCGCCTTACCCTGCGATCCGATTGCGGCGGCGGAGACTTGACCGTCGTCGACCGCGCGCCCGGCAGAAACCGTTTCTCGGAATACGAAGGCCCGGTTCCCGGCGGCCGGCTCGAGGGCCTGAGCATCGAGATCCAGACCGAGGCCGGCGGTTCCGGCGAAATCCAGTTCCTCTGGCTGATCGCCGTGAACGACGCCGCCCGCCAGCGGCGGCGGCGCAACACCCGGGAATACGACCCGGCCTGGCCGGTACTGATGCGGGCCGAAGACGCGGCTCTCGAGCCGCAGCTCGGGCTGCTGCTGCCCGGGTCCGGCGTCGAGGGGCTCAGGCGGCGCGCGGCTTCGGCCGCCTATCGCCCGGCCTGGGAGTTTCTCCGCGCCCGGGCCGGGGGGTTCCTGGACTCGCGCCCGGAGCGCTCGGTGTGCGAGCACCTCACGCGCTACTCGGGGGCGTCCGGCGGGCGCTACGAACACGACCTCGGGCCCCGGACCGAGGAGCGCGATACCATCTCCCGGGACGCTATGCGCTTCTGCGCGCTGGTCGGCCTGGTGGAGGGCGACCCGGCCATGGCCCGCTGCGCGCTGCGCCACGCGCTGGCTGCGGCGCACTGCACGCACTGGGAAGACTCCTTCATGGTCACCCGGCCCGGCAGTCTCTGGGACCACCGCGCCTTCACGCCCATGGGCTGGATGAACGGCTTCGCTGCGGCGCTGGACTGGGCCGGGGCGCTGCTCACTCCCGCGGGCAGGGACCTGGCCGCCCGGGCGATCAGCTTAAAGGTCCTGCCGATGGTCGAGTTCAGCCTGCGCAAGTACGGCTACATGCGCCGCAACAACCAGGCGATCTTCTTCGCGCACACCGGCATCCTGGCGATCTGCACGCTGGGCCGGCTGCTGGAGCACGGCGGAGAGGGCCTGGATCGCTACGTGGATCTGCTCCGCGATTGCGTGGAGACGTATGTCCTAGACGACGGCGGCACCCACGAGGGCGGTGCCTATCACGACGAGGCCTGCGGTAGCGCGCTGCACGCCTTAATTGTGGCCGCGCGGTTCATGGGCGTTCCGGAGAAGTCGCTGATGCCGGACCGCCTGCTGAACTCGGCCCGCTACTACCGGGCGATGGGCTCCACCGCGAGCCCCGGCGGGTTCATCAACACCTCGGACGGCGGTCGCCCGGGGCTGCGCTTCGAAGGCGGCGGGGTGCCCATCCTGGCCCGCCTTGCCGGCCGCGAAGCGATGGGCGCGCTTGCCGCGACGCTGGTCCGGCCGGATGCCGACGGGAACCTGCGCGGAGCGGTTGCGCTCCTGGCCGAAGGCCCGGACGAGCCTCCGGGTTCGCCTCTCGAACCCCCGGTATTCGATGTCCTGGCGGATACCGGCATGCTCTGCAGTTGCCGGCCGACGCCCGGCGGCCCGGTGCGCCTGCAGTTGGTCGGTGCCATGGCCTGCGCCGGTCACGGACACGAGGACAAGGGCAGTCTGGTGCTCGAGGCCTGTGGCGAGGAGATGCTCATCGACCGCGGAATCTGCTTCTACGGCGATGCCCGCGCCAACATCATGAAGTACTCCTGGCTGCACAACATGTTGACGCCCGACGATGCCGACGGGCGCCCCTTGCACCAGACGAACCCCATACCCGAAGCCGTGATTCCGGTCGGGCGCGGCGACGAGCGGTCGCTGCAGGCCACCATCGACTCCACCCCCGGCTGGAAAAGGCTGGAGCAGCCCCGCAAGCAGCAGCCGCCCCTGCGGGGATGCACCCAGACCGCCTACGACGCGAAGAACAGGGCCATAGTCCTCTTTGGCGGGCACGCGCAATCAAAGCATCTGAACGATACCTGGGTATACGACGTGAAGACCCGCACATGGTCGGAGAAGAAGCCTGCACTCTCTCCCCGGGCAGGCAGGTCCTGCGGTCTGACCTATGCGGCCAAAGCGGGCCTGATCGTGATGGCCAAGGGCGTCGATGACACCTGGACCTACGACGTTGCCGCCAACAAGTGGACCCGGATCAAGGGGCATCTCGGCCTGGGCCGAAAAGACAGCCCCGGGCGCAGCACCGCCTTCATGTCCTGTGCCTATACCCCGAAGGACGACCTGGTCCTGCTGCTCGGCCTCGGCGGCAAGGAGCGTCACAATACCCGCCGGACCTGGGTTTACCGGCTGGATCCCGCTACTGCGGCGCACGCCAAACAAGAGGGCGCCCAACCCGGGGCTTTTCGCTACAGCATCGGGGAATGGTCGCGGCTCCAGAAGAATCCGCCGCCGGACCGCAAGGCGACTCTCGAGAAGCTCAGGAACCTGCCGGTCAACACCATGGTCAATGCCAATCCGCCGCAGACCGTATCCGGCAAGACCTGGAGCACCGCCACCATCGATACCGACCGCGGAGAAGTAATCTATACCGGCGGCGGGCACTCCGGATATTCCGGGGACGACTGGGCGCATTACAGTGTGGCCGACAACCGCTGGAGCATGGGCTGGCCGCCGCACCGGGCGCCGTACATGTGGGCCTGCAGTGTTCAGCCCTATGGCTGGGCCTACGGAGGTCCGCCCTGGTCAACCCACACCCGCCACACCTACAAGTACGATCCCCGGTCGAAGATGTGCGTCTACCTGGCCGGCGACCAGCGGCCCATGAACGGCCAGGAAATGCTACTGACCGAAGACTACAAGGATGCCTTCCGGTATTCGAACAAGAAGCACGGACACATCCAGTACGTTTACGACCCGGTAAAAAAGAAGATGGGTCCCCCGCAGGGCGGCTGTCCGGTCGGACACTTTGACCGCCAGTACGGATTTGTCGGGACACCGCACGGGCTGTACCTCTGCGGAAAAATCAACCGTCGAAACCGACTGTTTCATGGCGTGGTCAAGGACGGCAAGTGTACCTGGAAGCTGATCAACGAGAAGGTGCCGGGCGTTGGCGGCGGTGAGATCGTCAGCATGGTCTACGATTCAAAGCGCGACCGCCTGCTGCAGGCCGGTTCGGGTGGCCCCTCGGGTGTGAAAATCCTTGCGTATGATCCAAAGGCCGGCAAGTGGGAAACCCTGAAAACCACCGGCAGGGCGCGGCTGGCCCGCGACACCATCTACAACAGCAAACAGGACTGCGTCATGATGCTTGAGCCCAAGGGGCGGGTCTGGCAGGTTCTCGACCTCGCCACCAAGGAGTGGAAGAGCCTGCAGTGCAAGATGCCCAACGGCAAGTACGGCTGGGACTCGGCGCTGGTGTACGACCCGCTGCACGATGTGGCGGTGGCGCTGTTGCCGACCCGGTTCAGCGGTCCCACGCAGGTCTTTCTCTTCCGGTATGACCCCTCCAAGGCTACATTCAGGAAGTGAATTCTGCCTGGGATTGCGCAGTAATTATGAACGTATGTAGTTGAACAGCTGCGCTGTACGCTATACGCCCTGCCTGTTTTAGGATTTTCACCAACACACGGGGCAATACGGTGTATAGTAGACCGGTACGCGAACCGGTCTACTGGGAGCTTGGCATGCCCCGCAGCCCGACTATTTCAGACGATCTGGCCTCGAAGCTGCGCGAGCAGATTGTTGCCGGCAAATGGGACGAGGGCAAGCTGCCTTCGGAGCGCGAGCTCTCCCGGGACTATCAGGTAGCCCGGCTCACCGCCAGGCGGGCGCTGAAGCGTCTCTGCGCCGAGCAGTTGATCGCCGCGCGGCCGGGACGGGGGTACGAACTTGTTTGCGGGGCGGGCGGCAATGATCGCGGGGCTGCGGGCCGTGAGGTCCTCTTCTTCTTCCTGGACAGGACCGGAGCCCGGGTGCCCGATCCGATTGATGCGGGAATCCTGAGCGGCGCCAGCGCCGAGGCGCGGCGCGGGGGACTGGAACTCTATTCTACCAGCCAGGAGCCGGAAGCCTTCAAGCGCATCGTCAGTCAGCGCACGGGTTCATCGCTGCGCGGCGTCCTGCTGGACTGGGCGCGGCCGGACGTTGCCGATTACATGCTGGACTCGGGGGTGCCGTTCGTAGTCGTCGAAGACGACATCGAGGGGCTGCCGGTGACCTCGGTAGTCCAGGACGATGCCGGGGGCACGCGGGCCGCACTTGAACATCTTGCGGCGCACGGTCACCGCCGCATCGGGGTGGTTGCCAGCTCGGGATGCGATTACCACATCGACAGGCGCCTGAGCGCCTACCGCGAGTTCATGCTGCGTTCGGGGCTGGGCGTGGGGCCCGAGTTGATCGCCCGGGCGCCCAAAGACAGGAACGGAGTTCGGACTTCGGACGCCCGGGCGGCAGCGGTCCGGCTTCTCGATCTTGAAGAGGGCCGGGCGCCTACCGCCATCTTCGCGGCCAGCGGCGGGATGGTCGACGGCTTGTTGGAGGAAGTGCAGTCCCGCGGCCTGCGCGTTCCACAGGATCTTTCCCTGGTGGTCTGGGGCCAGCAGTTCGTGCGCGCCGCAGGCGGTAAGCGCTCGGACCTTGCTCACGTGATCTGGGACCGGCAGGAGATGGGCAGGATGGCGATGCTCGCGCTGGAAGAGCGCATCCGCGTCGGTCGGCCCGAGAGGATGGTCTTCCGAATCGAGACGCAGGTGGTCGACCGGGGGTCGGTCGCCGCCCCTTGCAGGCGATGAGGGCCTGCAGAGCAGTTCAAGGCCGGAGGTCGTACCAGGGAAACGGTTCCTGGTCGGGAGAGGATGAAGATGCGAGTAGCAGCAAGTGCAGCTGTCTTGGTGATTGCCGCTGTGGTCTGTGCCCGTGCGGCAGCAACCGCACCGAAAGCCAAGGGTGATTCAGAGGAGGTCAAGCCGGTCCTGAAGCCGGACCAGAAGGTCATGGCGATTCTCAAGGGTCTCGGCGAGAACCAGTCGGCGCTGCTGCCGCCGCTGAAGACGGCCGGGCCGATCAACGCGTTGGTCAGGAAATTCGGCATGCACAAGAACGGCCCGCACTGCCGGAATTACTGCCGCAAGTGGGTCTGGGCCGCCGACCGCAAGCGGGCGCTCTTCTGCGGGGCCAACGCCGGTGTGCCCCACCGCCTCAACGACGTGTGGGAATACGACCTGGCTTCAAACACCTGGGTGCTGCTCTACGCTCCCCTGGTCGATTTCAACAGGATTTCCAGCGAGCAGAAGAAGGAACTCGGCGTGGTCAAGAACGGTATCCTCACTGTGAAGAACGGCGCGCCCTTCGACCCGGTGCACTCCTGGTGGCAGATCACCTACGAGCCGGACATGAAGGCCCTGCTGTGGGTAATAGGCAACTACAACAAGTGCGGGCACCCGCACAGGAAGAACAAGATGCCCTGGGGCAAGCTGTGGATGTTCGCCTACTACCCGGCAGAGAACCGCTGGGACAACTTCGTCCCGGGCAAGAGCCACCCGCCGGGCATGAACGCCTCGATCCTCGAGTACCTGCCGGACCGCAAACGGGTGTTGTGGTACACCAATACCTGGCGCGGCGGCAGCACCAGCCTGTTCGACGGCGAGAAGAAGACCTGGAAGCAGCTGGTCGGCAAGAGCGGGATCAGGGGCAACCCCAACTGCCCGGGCAGCGAGGCGATCGCCGCCTACGACTCGCACCGCAAGATGCTGGTGGTGCATTACGGCGGCGGGACGCACAAGGGCAAGCCGCGGCCCAAGGTTACGTATCACTTCGACGTCGAGAAGAAGACCTGGAAGCGGGCCCTGGTCGCCAAGCAGGGGCCCGACGGCCTGGATATGCGCGCTTCGATGACCTACGACCGCGACTCGAAGCGCTGCTTCGTGATCCACAGCGCGCTGTGGAGCTACGCGCCCGGCGATAAGAAGTGGACCCGGCACGCGCCAAAGGGCCCCAAGCCCCCCAACGGCATGCTCTGCTACAACCCCGAGCACAAGGTGCTGATGATCAAGTCCGGCGGCAACCAGGTGTGGGTCTACCGGCCGGAGAAGGTCGAGTCGGAGAAGCCCGAGTCCGGCGAGGAGTGATTGCCGGCATGCCCGATCGACCGAATGTTCTGTTGATCCTTACGGACCAGCACCGGCTGTCCGCCGTCGGGGCCTACGGCCCGACGCCCTGCCGCACGCCGAACCTGGACCGGCTGGCCTCCGAGGGCGTGCTCTTCGAGAACGCCTACACGGCCTGCCCGGTCTGCAGCCCGGCGCGGGCCACCATCATGACCGGCCTCTACCCCCACCGCCACGGGATCTGCGCCAACGTGCACGGGCTGGGCTGCAACGTTCCGGCGATCGTGGACTCGCCGGAGCTCCTCAGCCGGCGCCTGAACGCGGCGGGCTACGGCTGCGGCTACTCCGGCAAGTGGCACCTGTGCTGTTCGGGGGACGATCACTACTCCGAGGCGAATCGCGACACCCTGCCTCGCGACGTGGGGTTCGAGGGGCACAACTTCCCGAACCACGGGGGAGGGGGATTCCTGTACCCGGAGTACCGGCAGTATCTCGAAGCGGGCGGCTGGGAGCATCGCGTCCTGCCGTGGGACGAGAAGACCCGCCGCGTGTGGCACGCGGGCGCGCTGGACGGCCCCATTGAGTCGACGGTCCCGTACTTCCTGGTGGAGAACACGCTCTCGCTGATGGAGAGCTTCCAGTCCCGAAGCCAGCCGTTCTTCATCTGGCACAACTTCTGGGGACCGCACTGCCCCTACTACGCCCCGCGCGAGTTCGTGGAGATGTACCGCGACGTCGAAATCCCCCCCTGGCCGAACTACGAGTGGGATGGCCGGTCGGTACCGGGTCCGCACCACGCCCACCTGCATCCCAGGGCGGCGGAGTTCACCTGGGAAGACTGGGCCGGGACGATTCGCTACTACTACGCCTTCGCCTCGCTGATCGACTCGCAGATCGGGCGCATGCTGGACGCCATGCGGCAGAGGGGGCTGCTCGAGAACACGGTGGTGATCTTCACTTCCGATCACGGCGAAACCCTCGGGAGTCACGGCGGCATGACCGACAAGGGCTGGGTGCACTGGGAAGAGACGCACCGCATTCCGTTCATCGTGCGCCGCCCCGGAGAAGAGGGCGGCCGGCGCGTCGAGGAGTTCGTCTCGAACGCGGACGTCTATCACACCGCCCTGGACCTCGCCGGCGCGGAACCGAGCCGCGAGACGGCACACGGCCGCTCGCTGGTGCCGCTGCTGGAGGGGCGCACGGAAAGCTGGCGCGAGCACGTCGTCACCGAGTTCTGCGGGGTGATGAACCAGGCCATGACCCAGCGCACCCTCAGGGTCGGAAACATCAAGTACGGGTACAACTGCTGCGCGGAGGACGAGCTATACGACCTCAAGCGCGACCCGCACGAGGTCGAGAACCTGGTTCGCGACCCGGCCTACGGTGCCGCGCTGTTCGACTGCCGGCGCCGTCTGGCCGAGTGGATGCGCGAAACCGGGGACCGGGCAGAAGGCGAGTACCGCAGGCAGATATCCGCCTGGCACCCGGAGCTCGGGGCGGAGGACGAGCCGTGGAATGCGGAGGTGTCCGCCGCCGGTGGGTGAAGTGCCCGTCCGCCGGGCGTGCCGGAGCGCAGGCCGGTAATTCGCCCGCCGACCGCAAGACATTCCGCGACAGGTGTTTGCGCGCGTCCGGCGCCGCGAATTGCATTTGTCCCGGATTCCTGTAGATTTGGCCCTGTCAGAGACCATTACATTTTGAGGACCCCAAGACAATGCCAGGAATCCAGGACGCACTGACTCTTCCCGCCGAGGTTCACGACGGGTCCCGACCCAACATCCTGATGCTCTTCAGCGACGAGCATCACTGGCAGTACAGCGGTTACGCCGGCCACCCGGTGGTGAAGACGCCGAACCTCGACCGCCTGGCCGCCGGCGGCACGAACTTCACGAACGCCTACTGCAACTCGCCGCTGTGCTCGCCCAGCCGTCAGAGCTTCATGGCCGGGCTCCACGCGCACCGCGCCGGGCTCTGGAACAACTGCTGCGCGATGCCCGAGAACACCGTGACCTGGGCGCACGCGCTGTCGCACGCCGGCTACGAGACCCTGCTGCTGGGCAAGATGCACTTCAACGGCTACCAGAGGATGTACGGCTTCGACCGGCGGCCGGTCCTGGAGGGCAACGACTACGACCAGCAGTTCTACTCCTGGGGCATGCGCACCTCGCACGACTGGACCTGGGACTACCCCGTGGAGCGCAGCGGCGGGATCAGGAACCTCCAGACCGCCGGGCCGGATTCCGAAGAGCGCCAGCCGATCTTCCGCCACGACTACCGCGTAACCGAAGGCGCGCTGGAAGTCCTGCGCGAAAAGGCCGCGGGGGGTGACGACCGCCCCTGGGCCATGTGTGTAGGTCACGTGCTGCCGCACCCGCCCTTCAAGCCCCGGCCCGACCTCTGGGAGCTGTATCGCGGCACCGGTCTGGACGCGGCCAACCCCTGGGGCGAGGGCCTCGGCGAGTGCGATCGCAGCCTGCGCGCCTACCTGGGCCTGGCCGGCAACGACTACGACCAGGAACAGATACGGCGGGTTCGGGAGGCGTACTACGGTCTGGTGACCGAGTACGACGAGCAGGTGGGGCGTATCCTGGACTGCCTGGAGGAGACCGGCCAGGCAGAGAACACCGTCGTGCTCTACTTCAGCGACCACGGTGAGATGTGCGGCGAGCACGGGATCGTCGGCAAGGTGTCCCTGCGCGAGAGTTCCGTGCGCGTGCCGCTGGTGGCCAGTTGGCCGGGCCGCTTCCCCGCGGGCGGGAGCGTGAGCGCCCCGGTCTCGCTGGTGGATCTCTTCCCGACGTTCCTGGAACTCGCCGGCACCCGGCTGCCGGAGGTGCTGCCGCTGGACGGGCGGTCAATCCTGCCGCTGCTCGAAGGTCGCGAGCCGGCCGAGGGCTCGGGGCGTTCGGTCTTCGGCGAGTTCGAGGGCGAGGGCTGGAACCACCCGCGGTGCTTCCTGCGCGACGGGAAGTACAAGTACGTCCACAATCACACCTCGGAGCCGGAGCTCTACGACGTGGAAGCGGACTACCTCGAACTCCACAACCTGGCCGGCAGGCCGGAGCACCGCGAGACGGAAGAGCGCATGCGCGGGCGGGTCCTCTCCTCCTGGAACCCGGAGGAGATCGAGCTGGAGGTGCTGCGCACCCAGGCCCGGCAGAAGCTGGCCCGCTGCCGGAACATCTCTCAGGACCTGGGCTGGTAGAGCGGATGAATCCGGTCCGGTCGCAACCGGGCCGCCAGGCGGAAATCAGTCGGGTCAGGTACCACCAGAGGAGGTATTGAGCTATGGCGACTTCCACGGATCTCCGGGCCGCAATCCAGGAGGTCAAGCGTCAGATGCCGGACGAGCAGATCGCGACCGGCGGACTGGAAGGGGAACTGCAGCCGGACTTCGCCACCAGACTGGAACAACGCGTGGGCGCGTTGCCCTGGTGGGTGATCAGTGCCGTGGTCCACGCGGTGCTCTTCCTGCTGGTCACGCTCCTCGGAGTGGCCCTGCCCCCGCCGAGCAGGGACGAGGTCTCGATCACCACCGATCTGGCCAGGCGTCCCGAAGATCAATACGACGAGAAGAAGAAGCGGGACATCTTCAAGAACCCCCAGGAGGTCGAAGACGAGAACCAGATCGAAAACCCTGTTGTCGTCCACGAGCAGACCGACGTCGCGGAGACCTTCGAGACCGACAACGACATGGACTCGCAGACCGCGCGGGGCCGGGAGGACGCCATAAGCGACATTCCGCTGGGCGGCACCGGCGTCACCGGGGTGATGGGCGTGGGCGGCGGGGGCATGGCCGGCTGCTTCGGCTACCGTGACGGGGGCGGGCGCAAGAAGGCCGCGGCGCGCTTCGGTGGCAGCCCCGCCACCGAGAGCGCGGTGGAGGCGGCGCTCAGGTGGCTGGCGCGCAACCAGGAGAAGGACGGGCACTGGGCGATCGCCAGGCACCTTCCGCCCGGGGGGATGAATATCGATTCCTACAAGACCGGCGTGACCGGCCTGGCCCTGCTGGCCTTCCTGGGCGCGGGATATACCCACAAGACCCCGGGACGCTACCAGCAAGCGGTCTCCCGGGGAATGAAGTGGCTGGTCAAGCGCCAGAAGAAGAACGGGACCTTTGCGTCGCACCACAGCCACTCGACCTACTGCGAGTTCATCTGCTGCCTGGCGGTGTCCGAGGCCTACGGCATGAGCAAGGACCCCGAGCTCAAGAAGGTCGCCCAGAAGTCGGTGGACTGGGCTCTGAAGGCCCAGACCCCTTACTCCGGCTGGCGCTACCACAAGAAGAACGACAGCGACACCTCGGTGGTCGGCTGGGCGATGATGGCGCTGAAGAGCGCCAAGATCGCGGGGCTCAAGGTCGACGGCCAGGGCTTCCAGGGCATCACCCAGTTCCTGGACAAGGTAACCCGCAAGAACAAGAACGGCGTGGTCGTAGTCCGCTACCGCCCCGCGGAGAAGTACTCCAGCGGATGGGAGCGGGACTACCGCTGCTGCACGGCGATCGGCACGCTCTGCCGACAGTTCCTGGGTGCCGATCGCGGTTCGCCCCTTATCCAGGGCGGCGCGAAGTACATGTCTGCCCACCCGCCCGCCTGGGGCAAGGGCAAGGCCCCGCACTTCTACTACTGGTACTACGGCACGCTGGCCATGTTCCAGGTCGGCGGCGAGAAGTGGAACAAGTGGAACGGGGCCATGAAGACCATCCTGCTCGAGAAGCAGCGCAAGGGCGGCCCGATGGACGGGTCGGCCAGAGACGTCGACGGTTCCTGGGACCCGGAGTGCTTCTACGGCCGCAAGTTCGGCGGCCGGGTGTACAATACCGCCCTCGGCGCGCTGACCCTGGAGGTCTACTACCGTTACCTGCCGGTCTACGGGAAGTGAGGCGGGCAATCGAAAGGAACGTGAACATGTCCAGGATCATGTACCGGGTTTCAAACGCGGCCCCGGCCGCGGCAATATGCCTGGCGCTGGCGCTGTGCGCCAGTGCGGCGACCGGCGCGGAGGGCAAAGCGAAGAGGGCGCTCGTCGTGGCACCCGCCGAAGCCCCCGTCGAAAAGCGTGGCAAGGCGACCGCCGCCTTCGCGCAGCAGCCGAAGGTTGCCAGGGTTTCCGCCGGCAGGAAGATCTCCTTCGAGGTCAAAGACTTCACCGATGCCGAGGTCGCGGTACTGGACGCCGGCGGGAAGGTGGTCCGTCACCTGGCCGCGGGACTGCTGGGCGGCAACGCCCCGCAGCCCTTTCGCGCCGGTTCGCGCCGTCAGGAGATCGTCTGGGACGGCCGGGACGATCGCGGGCGTGACGCGCTCGGCGGGGAGGGCGACTGGAAGAAGCCCTTCAGCTTCCGCGTCCGGCTGGGCGCAACGCCCCGCAAGGAGAAGATCGCCGGCTGGAACGGCAACACGTTCGGACGGGCCATCGCCGGGCTGACGGTCGGCCCCGGGGGCGAGGTCTTCGTGCTCCTCGCCAACACGCCGCGGGGGCGCTCCGAAGTGCGGGTGTTGGACAAGCGCGGGCGCTACCTGCGGACGATCATGCCCTGCTCGGCGAAGACGCCCGTCGCGCGGCGCAGTTCACTGGGAACGGTTCGCGCGGATGGCGAGCAACTGCCGCTGGTCTACCACTTCCAGTCGACCAACACCGCCCCGCTGACCGGGGGCATGCGCCGCCAGAACATGGTCTACAACTCGCGGGGCTTCCTGGTGATGGTCAGCGCCGGGGGCTCGCTAAAGGAACAGGGCGGGCCGCGACACCTGCTGGGGCTGCACCCGCAGGGCGGCGCGGTGCCGCCCATGAATTTCGTGGGCCCGCGGATCGCCCAGCCGCTGGGACGGCCCTACTCCGCGGGCACCTCGCGGACCGCCTACTTCGACCACCTGGCGGCCAGCCCCGACGGGCGCTGGATCTACGTCACCCTTTCGGCCCGGACCTCGCCGCACTGCGTTTTCCGCGTGGACGCGAATACCTGGCCGGGCCGGCCCGGCGCCCCGGTGGAGACTCTTTCCTCGGGCATGGAGGAGGGTTTCGTCGGCCGGGTGAACATGCCGGGCTCGGAGAAGGGTCGGCTGAACGACCCCCAGGGCCTGGCGGTGGACGCCAAGGGGAACCTGTACGTTTGCGACCGCGGCAACGACCGCGTGGTGGTATTCTCCCCGAAAGCGGGCAAGCTTGCGGAGTTCGCGGTTGGCTCCCCCGAACAGATCGGTGTGCACCGCAAGACCGGCAAGATATACGTGCTCTCCCGGCCCAGGCTCCACGGCCGCGCCCTGCGCGACTTCGACGAGATGAGCATGAAGGAGTACAAGGCCTGGCTGGCCCGCGAGGCGGCCCGCCGCGAAGAGGAGGGGCCTGCCGGCCCCGTCCGCCTGCTGGTTTTCTCGGCGCTCGGTGAGAAGCCGATCGCCAGGCTGGCCGCGGTCGAAGCCCCGCTGCACATCATGGCCCTGGACCCCGAGTCCTCGCCGGCGCGGATCTGGGCCAGTACCACCCGCCGGCGCCGCGGCGTGGGCCGGTCCGAGACTCTGCGCTTTCCGGAGTTGCCCACCCGCGGCGAGCTGATCTCCATCACCGACCGTGGCGACCGCCTGGAGCTCGGCGAGCCGGTGAGCAACGAGAAGGGACTGCGCTACCCCTGGTTTGTCTCGGCCGATCCGAAGGGCGGGCGCGTGCTGATTCGCGAGGACGCCCCCTACCCGCCGTGGCCGCAGCAGGTCGCCGGGCGCGGCGAGTACAAGGCGATCGTGTCGCTGGATCTCGAGTCGGATCGCATCCGCCCCTTCCTGCACGCCAGCGAAGCCGAGTTCGGGCCCGACGGCAGCGTCTACGCGATGGGCAGGCCCTACGGGTCTTCGGCCATCCACCGCTACGACGGGAAGGGCGAGCCGCTGGCCTTCCCGGGGTCGAAGAGCAACCGCATGAAGACCAGGTACTACCGGATCATCAGCAACAACCAGATCGGCGCCCGCGGCTTCACCGTGGCGCCGAGCGGGGACATCTACCTGATTCGTTCCAACAAGGGCCGGCCCGAGAAGGGGGTCTACTCCCGCGTGGACGTCTACTCCCCCGGGGGCAAGCTCAAGCGCGCCGCGCTGGTCGATGGCCTGGGGGCTGCGGACTGCGGCATCGGCGTGGACGCCGCCGGCAACGTCTACTTCGGGGCCAACCTCAAGAAGCGCGGGGAGCCGTTCCCGGCCGGAGTCGGACCGGGCCTGCCGACAAGCACCTGGATCGGATGGAAGGGGGCCAACGACCGTCCCAAGCCCTGGTTGTACTGCTGCGCCAACTACTACCTCTTCGCCTGGGGCTCGGTCTTCAAGTTCGGCCCCGAGGGCGGGAGCTTCTACGGTCGCCTGTACGGAAGAGCGAAGCCGCGGCCCGGCGCGGCCGACCCGGCCCGCCTCGAGAGCGCGCCGGGGGGCGCCGGGGAATACGTTACCGGCTGCCTCAAGCACACGGTTGCGGTTTCCGGCGCGAAGTGGCGCTTCTTCGGCGCCTCGCCGGTGCCCAGCGACGATCTAGCGGAGGGCGACGTGACCTGCATCTGCGTCAGTAGCCGGCTGGCGGTCGATCCCTTCGGGCGCGTATTCGTGCCCGACGCCTACCGCTTCTCGGTGTGGATGCTGGACACCGGCGGCAACCTGCTCTCGCGCATCGGCAGCTACGGCAACGTCGACGACGCCCGGGCCGGCGAGGGCCTGCACTTCGCGTGGCCGTCTTTCGTGGACGCGTGCAACGGGCGGTTGTTCGTGACCGACGGCACCAACCGCCTGGTGGCCGTGGTGCGTATCGACTACGGCGCGGAGGCCGTCTGCGCGGTGGAGTAACCGGCCTGAAGGACGGACCGCAGGCGTTGAGCTCGGAGAACCAGACATGAAGATCCTGTTCATCGGCAACAGCCACACCTACAAGCACCACATGCCCTTCCAGTTCGCGGAGATGGTGCGTACCCGCAGGGGGGGCGACTCCTGCGACGCCTGGAGCGTCACCGTGGGCGGCAAGAGCCTCCTCTGGCACGGCGCCGAGATCGGCACGCAGCAGGCCCTGCGCTTCTTCGAGTGGGATTACGTGGTCCTCCAGCAGGCCACCCACCCCTTCGGCGGCTACTCCGAGCTGGTCGAAGGATACGAGAAGCTGCGCCCGTACCTCGAGAAGTCCGGGGCGGAGGTCCTGCTGTACGTCACCTGGAAGAAGCGCAACGCGCCGGATTCGGACCAGGCGGAGATCGACGCGGCCTTCGAACGGCTGGCCTCGGAGCGGTCGCTGCGGATCATCCCCGCGGGATCGGCCTGGGCCCGGTCGCGCGCGGCGCACCCCGGGATCGAGCTCTACGAGCCCGACGAGAGTCACGCCGCCGCGCCGGGCGCCTACCTCACGGCCTGCACCGCCTTCGCAACGCTCACCGGAGAGTCGCCCGCCGGTCTGCCCGCCCGGCTCGAGCGCCGCGGCGAGGTGCTCGTCGATCTCAAGGCCGGCGTTGCCGAGGCCCTGCAGGAAGTGGCGCGGGGCCCGCTGTAGGCAGGCCGATCAATATCGGTGACACCCACCATTATTGTCCGCGGCCCGACCCGGTCTTCTTCCGCGGTCTTCCCTTCGGCCAGCCGATGGGTTCCGGCCTCAGGCGCCGGCCGGTCTTCTTTTCGAGCCCCTTCGCCCAGCTGTCTGCGCCGTAGGGCCGGCCCGTGCCCATGTGCAGCTCGATTCGTTTGGCCTCGATCTCCTCCTGGCCGTCGCGGAGCACCTCGTGCCATGGCCAGCCTGTCACCTCAGCGATGCGCTCGCGCACCAGCGCGTCGTGTTTGCGCCTGCGGAGATTGTAACGGGCGCTGGACCAGGGCCACTCTTCGGGACGGTCCGCCACCCGGGCTTTGACGGGGTTGAGCTCCACGTAACGCATCACCGCCATCAGGTGCGAGTCCTGCTGCACCGGGTAGGACTCGAACCGTCCCTGGAAGAGCCTGCCGCGAACACCCTCGCGGAGGTTCACTCGGCGCACGTAGCGCCAGTGCGCCTCGCCGATGGCCCTGGCCAGCGACTCCTTCCGGCAGGGAACCGCTACCAGGTGAACGTGATTGCTCATCAGGCACCAGGCCCAGAAGTCCAGTCCGTGCTTCGCCGCGGACTCGGACAGCAAGGCCAGGTACACCTCGCGGTCCTCGTCGTCCGCGAAGATGTCCATCGAGCGCACGCCACGCTGGGTCACGTGATGGGGCAGGCCGGGGACTACCACCCTCGCTATTCGTGCCATGGTGCCTCGAACTATACTCTACGCACTTCAGATTTCAAGATAATAACGGTGGGTGTCACCGGTATGGTAAGCTACAGAATTGTGGTCACAGTCACGGGTGCCGGTTCATGCCTGGCGGTAGCGCTCCAGCGGTTCGGACAGGCTGCGGAGCGCCCGCGCCCAGAACTCCGGGTCGCCTACGTCCGCACCGATCGTCCGCTTCGCCACGCCCTCGACCGTGTCGCTGCCGGCCAGGCGAAGGAATTCCTCGTAGCGTGGCAGGAAGCCGGTGCCCTCAGCTTTGAAGATGGCGTAGAGCGAGCGGGCCAGCAGGAAGCCGAAGGTGTAGGGGAAGTTGTAGAAGCTCAGGCCGGACATGTGGAAGTGCAGCTTGGAGGCCCAGAACCAGGGGTCCTCCCCGCCTTCCAGCAGGGCGTCCCCGAACACCCGCCGCTGGGTCTCGACCATCAGTTCCTTGAAGCGCGACACCGGAAGCTCGCCGCCCGCCCGTTCTTCGTAGAAGGCCTTCTCGAACTCGAAGCGTACGGTGATGTACAGGATCATGGTTGCAGCGCTGCAGAGCTCGGAGTCGAGCATGAGCAGCTTGCCGGACTCGGGAACCTCGGGGTCGGCTTGCACGCCGTCGGCGAAGACATGCTCCGCGAATATAGAAGCGGTCTCCGCGAGGGTCATGGGGTACTCGCGGGCCATGGGGCGCATCTGGCGCAGCAGGTGCCCGTGCCAGGCGTGGCCGGTCTCGTGGGCCAGCGTCGAAGCGTCGCCCAGCGAGCCGTTGAAGGTCATGTACACGCGCTGCTCGCCGGTGACTTCCGACCCGGTGCAGAATGCCCCGGGGCGCTTGCCGCCACGCGCCTGGGACTCGACCCAGCGCTTCTCGAGCAGGAACCCCTCGTAGTAATCGGCCAGCGCGGGGTAGGCGGTCCGGAAGGCCCGGCCGACCATGTCCCGGCCGCGTTCCCAGGACAGCGTCTCTGAACCGGGGAGCGGCAGCGGCGCGTCGCGCTCGAACCACTCGATGGCCTCGCGGGCCAGCTTGCCGGCCTTGACCCGGAAGATCTCGCGGGCAACCTCGATGTTCTCGTCGATGGCCCGGTACATGGCCTCCAGCGTCTCGCGCTCGGTGGCCGCGCGGAACAGCGGGTCGTCCAGGAAGTGCTCGACCCCGCGGCGGGGGTAGAGCGTAAGGCGCGTGCCGCTGATGGCGTTGAGCGTAGCCGCGCAGACGTCCTCCACGCCCTGCCAGGCGCGGTTGCCGCCCTCGAAGGCCGCGCGGCCCACCTCGCGGTCGGCGTCTTCCATCAGCGAGCGCCAGCGCGAGATCGGCAGCGTCTCCACGCGACCGTCCGGCCAGCGCATCTCGAACGCCAGTTTGCCGCTGATCCGGTCGTAGAGACGTCCCCAGGCGTGAACGCCGTTGACCCCCAGGTCGGCGGCCAGCTTCTCTTCGGCCGCTGACATCTGCTTTCGGGCGCGCTCGCGGTCCCGGCGTATTGAATGCGCAACGGGTGCCAGCTTCTCGCGGGCGGTGAAGGCCGCGAAGGTATCGTCGTCGACCTCGCGCAGGGCGCCGAGCAGGTCGACACCGAACTTGCCGTACTCGGCGGCGAGCAGCTCCAGGCGGGCCTCCTCGGCCGCGTAGGCGTCGCTACTGGCGTCGGCCGACGAGAGGCAGCCCACGTAGCTGAAGATGTGCCCCAGCCGGGCGCCGACGTCCTCGGCCAGGAGGTAGACCTCCTCCCAGTCGACGGCGTTCTCAGTGGAGAGCGGCCCCAGGGCGGTCGCTCGCTTCTGCAGCGTCTCGATGTCCGCGGCAAGCTTTTCCTTGAACTCGCGCATCTCGGTGCCGTCGAAGGTCGGGAAGTAAGAGGTCAGGTCCCATGTGACGCCGGTGGGTGAAGCGGTCATGGCAGGCTCCTGGCGCTGGCTCAACCGAGGCATGTCCAGCAATTGGCGGTCGAAGTCTCAAGTGGCGAAGGTTCTCACGAGGCGCGCGCCGCAAAGCGGTGCGCGCCTGCGCTCGTCAAGCTAGTCCGAAGTATCTGTGCCTTCCTCGGTCCCGAATATCGCGTCCACGAATTCGCCGGCGCTGAATGGCGCCAGGTCCTCGAAGCCCTCGCCCAGGCCGACGAACTTCACCGGGATCCGGACCTCGTTCCAGATGCCCAGGACCACCCCGCCCTTGGCGGTGCCGTCCAGCTTGGCGAGCACCAGCCCGGTGACGCCGACACCTTCGGTGAAGAGCTTGGCCTGGCTGAGGGCGTTCTGGCCGGTGGTGGCGTCGAGCACCAGCAGGGTCTCGTGGGGGGCGCTGGGGATCTTCTTGCCGACGACGCGGCCGATCTTCTCGAGCTCGCGCATCAGGTTGTCCTTGGTGTGCAGCCGGCCGGCGGTGTCGACGATCAGCACGTCGGCCCCGCGGGCCACCGCGGCTTCGGCGGCGTCGAAGGCCACCGCCGCGGGGTCGGCGCCCTCGCCGCCGCGCACCGCGTGCACGCCGATGCGCTCGGCCCAGGTGCAGAGCTGCTCGGTGGCCGCGGCGCGGAAGGTGTCCGCCGCGGCGAGGATCACCTTGTGGCCCTCGTCGGTGTAGCGCTTGGCCAGCTTGGCGCAGGTGGTGGTCTTGCCGCTGCCGTTGACGCCGATGACCAGGATTACCGTGGGGCCCTCGGGCGCGAAGCTCTCGGCGCACTCGCGCTCGGGCAGCATCTGCGAGATCTCGCGGCGGACGAACTCGGCCAGTTCTTCGGGGCGCTTGATCTCGCGCTGGCGGTAGGCCATCTCGGCCTTGGCGCTCAGCTCGGTGGCGAGCTTAACGCCGATGTCCGCGCCGATCAGGACCTCCTCAAGTTCCTCGGCGGTGCGCGGGTCGATCTTGCGGCCCACGGAGAGGACCTTCTTGAAACCGCTGGCGATGCTCTGGCGGGTCTTGAGCAGGCCGTCCTTGAGCTTCTTCAGGAATCCAAAGGCCACGATAAACCTCCGGGCAGCTACTGATTCCGCCCGCCTTGGCGATCGCTTCGGCGGGTGGAGGTCCCCGGTTCCCCGTCTTCGCCCTCGGGCTCCGCCGGGGCAGCCGGGTTCCGGATTTCGTTTTCGGTGGCGGCTTTCGCCCTCAGGCGGCGCACCTTCCAGTGATTGCGGAGTTCGATCAGGCAGCGCTGGGGCACGAAGGGCTGACCCAGGGGGCGCTCGTTCATGCCCGCGCCGTGGAAGTCGGAACCTCCCGTGGAAAGCAGGTCCCGGCGGTGCACCCAGCGCCGGTAGTGCTCGGCGGTTGGCTCGGCGTGCAGGCTGTGCCAGGTCTCGAGACCATCGAGACCGGCCTCGACCAGATGAGGGAACAGCTCGTCCCTGCCGGTAACGCCCGGATGCGCCAGGAACGCCAGGCCGCCGGCCTCGTGTACCAGCGAGATCGCCTCGGCCGGGGTTATGCGCACCTTGGGCGCGTAGGCCGGTCCGCGGTCGCCGATGTAGCGCTTGAATGCCTCCGAAACCGAGGTGCAGTGTCCGGCGGCCACCAGCGCCTTGGCGATGTGCGGCCGGCCGATCGCACCCTCGCCGGCAATATCGTAGACCTGTTGCGGCTCGACCGGCGCGCCCAGCTGCGTGAGCTTGTCGCACATCAGGATCGCGCGCCTGCGGCGGCCCTCGCGGAAGCGATCCAGTTCCGAGCGCAGGCGTTGGTTCCGGTGGTCGATGAACAGCCCCAGGATGTGGAACTCGACCTCGCCCATGTAGCTGGTGAGTTCCACGCCGGCAACGATCTCGATCCCCTGCTCTTCGCCGGCGGCCAGTGCCGGGGCGATGCCCAGGATCTCGTCGTGATCGGCAACGCCCAGGCCCGTCAGGCCGCGATCGCGGGCGGCCATGACCAGTTCTTCCGGAGAGAGATCACCGTCCGAGAAGGAAGTGTGGGTGTGGAGGTCGACGCAGAGCTCCTCGGAACTGCCGGCGGCGAGTTCCGCGGCGACCTCGGGCAGTTCGGTGAACTTGGTGAGCACCGCGTTGACGAAGCCCGGCGAGGTCTCCTCGCCGTAGCGGCGCGCGAGTTCCACCGCGTCGTTGATCACCGCCCCGGCAGGGGCGTCGCGCAGGATCAGGATCTCCCCGGAGGCGGTGCGCATCGCGGCGCGTTCGATGGCCCCGATGCGCTCCAGGCTCCAGTCGCTGATGGCTTCGCCCAGGAGCGTGTCGAGGCGCCGGCGCTCGGCCAGCGCGGCCTCGACCAGCGCGCGCGCCCGGGCCCGCCGGGGCGGGTCCTTGCAGATCCAGCGCAGCATCTCGGTGAGGGTTGCGGCCGGCGCGAAGCGATGAGCTTCCTTGCTGTAGAGCGTGAGCATCGCCAGGTGCCGGGCACGACTGCGCAGGGCGCGCGGCAGCCCGCCGCTGCGCTCGGACGTGTCGAGCAGCCCGGCGCCGCCGCCGGGTGTCTCTTCGTGGGGCCTGGGCTTGTCCTGCGCCTTGTTCAAAGATGCTTCCGGTCTGGGTGATGTCCTGCGGCGCATGCGGCGTGCCGGCGGGGCGCTCTACGTGATGGCCTCGAGCAGGTTGGCCATCTCGATCGCAGCGCACGCAGCGGCGAAGCCCTTGTTGCCGCTCTTGGTGCCGGCGCGCTCGACGGCCTGCTCGATGGTGTCGGAGGTGATCACTCCGAAGATCACCGGTTTGCCGGTGGCCAGCGATGCCTGGGCCACGCCCTTGGCGCACTCCGAGGCCACGTACTCGAAGTGCGGGGTCGCGCCGCGGATCACCGCGCCGAGGCAGATCACCGCGTCGTACTTGCCGCTCTCGGCCAGTTTCTGGGCGACCAGCGGCATTTCGAAGGAGCCGGGCACCCAGGCCAGCGAGATGTTCTTCTCGTCGGCGCCGTGCCGCGTCAGAGCGTCGCTGGCGCCCTCCACCAGCTTGGAGGTGATGAACTCGTTGAATCGCCCGGCAACCAGCGCGAAGCGCGCGCCCTTCCGAACGACCAGCTTGCCTTCCAGGATCTCGGTCATTTGCTCTTCCTCCCCCCGTCCGCGGCGCGCAGTGCAGAAGATGCCGCGCGAAGTGCCGTTAGGATACCCCGCTCGCTCAGGGATTTCCAGTCTAGTTGCGCCCCGGCAAATCGAAACGCCTTTTTCGCGAAACCGCGGACCTCGCGGCTCGTCTAGACCCTGAGAAGGCGGGCGATGAACGGATGAAGAAGGGAGTACGCATATGAAGCTCATTCGTACGATTCTGGCTGCAGGTCTGGTCTGTGGCCTGGGGAATGCCGCCAGCGGCGGGCAGCTGGCCTCGGTCGACGCCGCCGGGAAACCCAAGCCCGACCCCAAGAAGGTTGCCGCCTACGACGCCTACCGCCAGGTCGTGAGTCAGACCGCGGGCATGGTCGGCAACGGCCAGGCCCAGAAGCTGGCGCGCAAGCACGGGCTGCAGATTCTCAATGTGACCTGGGAGGACACCGGTCGCTACAAGGGCTCGTGCGTGGGGCCGAACATCAGCGACATGACCATCCAGGTGCAGCAATGCGACCCGCGTACCGGGAAGTACTCGCTGACCTGCATGCCGGTGATCCGCTTTCCGAACTTCTCGGACAAGACCGGCGATATCACGCCGGAGAGCTTCTACATGCTGGTCGGCAACGAGGGCGGCAGGAAGCTGCGCCGCGTCAGCCTCAAGGAGTTTCTGGGCGATGTGCGCAAGTACCTGACCAAGCCGGGATCCTGGAAGGGCAAGCGACGCAGCCTGCTCGCGGCGCGCGACAGCAAGGTGCTGGTCAGCGCCCAGGCCTGCTTCCTGCCGATCCCCGAGGGCGGCGAGGCCGAGTTCAACCCGGTGCTCTTCAACTACCAGTCCTACAAGGGCGATCCCGCGGTGCTGACCATCCTCTGCACCCGCCAGGGCACCAGCGTCACGGTGATCGACAACGTGCGCGACAAGTTCGCCGCTGGGCGCGCCTGGGGACAGCGTCTCTTCTTCAACAAGAAGGGGCAGCGCTGCAGCCTGACCGGCAAGCGCATGAGTGATCACGTCAAGGCCGGTGGGAGCGAGGAGCACCCGGGTCAGAACCAGACCGCGGAGGCCGCCGAGGAAGAGGGCCTCAACATGGTCCTGCTGGTACAGGTGCCGCTCAAGCAGAAGAAGCCCATGCGTTTCCCGATGCCGGTACTCTGTGCCTCGGGAGCAGTCTGCAAAGATCGCATGTTGAGGCGCGGCGGAAGTAACGTCGAGAACGCGGTGATCGGTCACGGCAAGGTCGAGGGACCCTTCACCGAGATCGACAACCTCGAAATCGAGCGCGATCCGCGCTTTCCGGTGCGGGTGACGGTGCAGTTCTACAAGGCGACCAGCAACGGCGTTGTCTCGGCGGACGATCTCGCGGACATCGCCAGGCAGATCAAGCGGGTCTACAGCCAGGCCGAGTACGTGGGCAGCCTGGTTACCGAGGGCGACACCGGTCGGACCACCGAGTACGACGGCAACAAGACCGAGCCGCCGGACTGGTGGGACAGTTTCTGGAAGCGCTACCAGAAGAACACGGGGCAGAGCCGCGAAGACGCCATCAAGATGCTGCGCAGGCTCTATGGCCCGAACTGGATGCCACGGACCCGCGATGAGTTGATCAAGGCGGTGGCGGCGGCGGAGAAGAAGGCGGCCAATTAGCCGCCATCACAACGTGTTGAAAGGCTCTGGCGCGGCGGTCCCGGTGGGCCGCCGCGAGGATTTCCGGACTGATTTCGCCTGATGAGTGTGAAGAACACGAAACACCGGGCCCGGTGTATCGAAGTGTTAACTTGGCCAGCAGTCATTTTCAAATGTGGCGGTGCCCGTCTTTGCGCAAGGTGCGATATTGCGTGCCTTAAGCAAGAATGTGATGTCAGTGTGTACAGCCACAACCTGTGGAGGGGCGAAAAGGGTGACCTGCCCACTTGACACGTCGCCGCTATAGAGTTAGATTAGTGCGTGCGGTGGGTTGGGTGCGTAGCCCTCCCGTCGCGGGAAAGGACCTACGGGCCAATACCGGGGAGGGACTCGAGAGCACCGGTTGAACTGGCTTCAGGCTGGACGAGATAGGGGCCTGAGGGTAGCCGGGGCGGAGCCGAGTACCGACCGAAGCCTCTGGGTGATAATGCTAGTTCTGCTGACGATACTTCTGGCGCTGGTAGCCCTGGGCACGCTGATCGCTGTGCGTGGCCCGAGGGCTGGTGCCGTGCTTTTTCCGGTTCGCAACCGCAAACCGAACCTCCGAACGGGACCTGGTCACCGCCAGGGTGTACCCAGGTCCCCCGGGGACCAGCTGCAGCGGTAGTCGTCACACCCGGAGACAGGTCGCCCCGCCCGGTGGCCCGAGCCGCCCTTTTCCGAAGAGCAATGGGGTTCTGCTAAGCGTTGCGCGTCCGTGCAACGCCGGGATAGGAAGGCTTAACACCATGGAATGGGTTTTCGGAATCGTCGGTGTCGCGGTAGGCGGCGGGCTGGCGGGCATAGTGGTGTGGTTGATGGCCCGCAGCAACCTGGAGAAGGTGCGCGGCGAGAAGATCGTCGCGGAGGGAAAGGCCAGCGAGGCGCGCAAGGAGCTGCAGACGGCTCGACGCGAGCTTGAGGTGCGCGTAAAGGACGAGGTCTTCAAGCGCAAGGAAGCCCTCGAGAAGGAGATGGAAAGCCAGCGCCAGGCGCTCAAGGCCCAAGAGGGCCGGGTCGAGAAGCGCGAGGACAACCTCGACCGGAAACTGGCGATGATCGACAAGAAGGAGCGCTACCTGGCCGACCAGGAGCAGACCATCGCCAAGCGCGGCGAGGAGACCGCCGAGAAGCTGAAGGAGGCCGACGAGGCCCTTGACGAGCAGAACCGGGTGCTGCGCCAGGTCTCGAGCATGACCCGGGAAGAGGCCCGCAAGGTGGTTCTCGAGCGTGTCAACAAGGACCTCGACGAGGAGATCAACGAGCTCACCGAACGACGCCTGAGACGGGCGGGCGAGTCGGCCGAGTCCGAGGCCAGCAAGCTGGTGATCCAGGCCATGCAGCGCTGCGCCGCCGACGCAGCCAGCAACAACCTGGTGGCTACCGTCGACCTGCCCAGCGACGACATGAAGGGTCGGATCATCGGGCGCGAGGGGCGCAACATTCGCGCCTTCGAGAAGGCCACCGGCGTCGACCTGATCGTCGACGATACGCCGGGCGTCGTGGTGGTCAGCGGCTTCGACAGCGTGCGGCGCGAAACCGCGCGCCTGGCCCTCGGCAAGCTGGTCACCGACGGGCGCATTCACCCCGCGCGCATCGAAGAGGTCGTCGGCCAGACCGAGAAGGAGATGCAGCAGCTGATTGAGGAGACCGGCCGACAGGTCGCCATGGACCTGGGGCTGAGCAACCTGGCGCCCAAACTGGTGGGCGTGCTGGGGCGTTTGAAATACCGCACCAGCTACGGCCAGAACGTGCTGCAGCATTCAGCGGAGGTGGCCACGCTGTGCGGTCTGCTGGCCGCCGAACTGCGACTGGACGTCGGCCTTGCCAGGCGCGTGGGCCTGTTGCACGACATAGGCAAGGCCGTGGACCAGGACGTCGAGGGTACGCACCCGACCATCGGCGCGGACCTCGCCGGCAAGGCCGGCGAGAAGCCGGTGGTTGTCAACGCCATCGCCGCCCACCACGAAGACGTTCCCGCCGAGAGCCTCTACGCCATCCTGGTCCAGGTCGGTGATGCCATCAGCGCCTCGCGACCCGGCGCTCGGCGCGAGAGCCTGGAGCGCTACATCAAGCGCCTGGAGCGCCTCGAGGAAATCGCCAATACCTACGACGGAGTGGACAAGGCCTTCGCCATCCAGGCCGGCAGGGAACTCCGGGTGATTGCCAAGGCCGAGAGCCTCGCGGAGCGCGACTGCACCCGCATCTGCCGGGAGATCGCCAAGGAGATCGAAGAGGAGCTTCAGTATCCCGGCGAGGTCAAGGTGACCATGATTCGCGAGAATCGCTTCGTGGAGTACGCGCGGTGAAGGGAGCCCTGTCCCTGCTGCTGGCGGTGACCATGGCGGCTCCGGCGACCGCGGGCCGGGCAGCGATGTCCGGAAAGGATGGCGGCGCAGCGAAGGGGAGCGGCGACCACAAGCTCTACTGGCGCTTGCCGCAAGCTCTTCCCCGCCAGGCTGGAACCGGGGGCTTCGCGGGGCGGGGCAGGCCGAGGGCAATGCCCTTTGACCTGGCAGAGGTGAACGGCTGGCTCTGCGTCTCGAGCCTTTGCAGCCTCAGCGGGGGGCATGTGAGCCTCTGGGCGCGCAATCCGGAAGGCAGGTGGTCGGAGGCGCACAGCTTGGTCTCCTGCCAGAGGATTTCGCGCTGGGCGCGACTGAACGGGCGGGCGTTCGCGGTCACCGGCGGCAGGAACGGTATCAGCCTCAGCGTCTTCATGCCGGCAGCGGCGGCGGACCGACGCTGGGATTCTCGCAACGTTCCGCTCGGACCGTCAACGGAGAAGGCCCCGCTGAGATCGCGCTTCTACGCCCAGGTCGAAGCCCTGGACCTGGCAACTCACGGGAAGCACCTCTGCATTGCGGCCATCATCCGGAGCAGCAGAGGCGGCAGATTCCAGGAGCCCGGACTCGCCTTCTGGAGTTCGGCCGACGAAGGCAGGACCTGGACGGAGGTGAAGATCCTGGCGAAGAGTCCAAGCGGAGCGACGGGAGGTAAGTGCCTGGCTCTGTGGAGCGACGGCACTCGCCTGCACCTGGTCCACCGGAGCAAGGAGAAGGCTTCCGGCCCCCTGCGGCACCGCACCAGCAACGACGGAGGGCGCACCTGGAGTCCGGCTCCGGTCCTGCCCGTTCCGGCCCGGGGTCGAGCGATCCACTCCCTGCGCACGGTGCACGGTGGCCCGAAGGCATGTCTGCTGGCCAGCGACAGCAAGGGCGGCGGTCGGGTCTACATCTACCGCAGCGCGGACGGCGGTCTCAAGTGGGACAAGCCGCTTCCCGCCGGTAGTATCAAGACCTCGACTGCCGGGGCCAACAACTCCCTCCCGCTCGACGGATGGAACCTGGCCATGGCCGACGGCAGGATGGCCCTGGGATACGGCAGGGCTTCCGCCGGGAAAGAGGCCTCCCGGAGACTCCTGCATATGCACCGGGGCGCCGGTTCGTCAGGGTGGGTCTTCACGGGTGGGCTGCTGCTGAGTTCTGACGGCGGCCGGAGCTGGAAGGCCGAGAAGTTCAACGCGGGCGTGAAGGGGCGGGTCTACGCGCCGATCCCGCATTTCGGTGCCGACGGCGGTCTCACCGTGTTGTTCGGCTGGTTCGGCGACGGTGGCCGGAGCCGGATGCTCTGCCGCGAGGCACGGACCGGTCCGCCCGAGGACCAGGAAGCTGCCAAGAAGGCCAGGATCGCGAAGGTCATTGCAGACCTGGCTGCAGCCGACTACCGGGTTCGCGAACGGGCCGCCGGTGAGATTCGTCGCATGGGTATGGATATACTGCCGGCGCTGCGAGAGGCGGCGCGCGACAAGGACCCGGAACGTTCCTTGACCGCCGAAGATCTCCTGCGCAAGATGACCCCGGACTGGTGGAAGGGGCCCTAGTTGGGCAATTCGATCCGCATGCTGGCAGTCGGTGACGTGGTAGGCTCACCCGGCCGCCGGGCCGTGCGCGAGCTGGTTCCCCGACTGCGCGAAGACCAGAACCTGGACATGGTGGTGGTCAACGCCGAGAACGCCGCTGGCGGGTCGGGGCTGACCCCGGACATCGTTCGGGATCTCCTGGGGTCGGGCTGCGATTGCCTGACAACCGGCGACCACGTCTACAAGAACCGTTCCGTGCTCGAGATAATCGACGAGGAGAGTCGCCTGCTGCGTCCGGCGAACATCGCGGCCGGTGCTCCGGGTCGAGGGTGGACCGTTATAGAACTGGACGACGGCCCGCGAGTGGCGGTGTTCAACCTGCTGGGTCGCGCGTTCCTGGGCACCGCCAACAATCCCTTCGAGTGCGCCGAGCGCATTGTTGGCGAGCTGGAGGGCCTGGCCGACCTGACGGTTCTCGACTTCCACGCCGAGGCCACCGCCGAGAAGATCGCCATGGGCCGATTTCTCGATGGCCAGGTGGCTGCGGTATGGGGCACGCACACGCACGTTCAGACCGCTGACGAACAGGTCCTCCCCGACGGCACGGGTTACATCACCGACCTGGGCATGACCGGCGGTCACGACGGTGTTATCGGCCGGCGTGCCCGGGAAGTGGTCGAGCACCTGCGCCTGGATATTCCCACCCGCTGGGAGATCGCCAGGGGCGAACTGCGGCTCTCGGGCGCGATCTTCGAGCTGGACGTATCTGCAAAGCGTTGCGCCGGCGTGCGCCGGGTCAGTTTCGACGCGGAGTGACTCCCACCCATGGCTCTTGAAGGGCGCAGAGTCTACTCGGTCAGCGAACTGGCCGCCGGCGTCAAGCAGTTGATCGAGTCGACCTTCGGCCGCGTCTGGGTCCAGGGCGAGGTGTCGAACCTTCGCCAGCCCCCCAGCGGGCATATCTACGTATCGCTCAAGGATGCAGGCGCGGTCCTGGGATGCGCGGTCTTCGGCGGCTACCGCAGGATCCGTTCCGCGCGACACCTGGTCGAGGGTCAGAAGGTGCTGATCTACGGGCGCGTGACCACCTACGAGCGTTCGGGACAGTACCAGGTGATCGTCGAGCGCGTCGAGCCTGTGGGGCTCGGCGAGCTCCAGGAGAAGTTCGACAAGCTGAAGAAGAAACTCGCGGGCGAAGGTCTCTTCGACGAAGACCGCAAGCGACCGCTGCCGGCGATGCCGCTCAATATCGGATTGGTAACCAGTCCCACCGGTGCGGCGGTGCGCGACATGATCGACGTGCTCACCCGGCGCTTCCCGCAGGTGTCTATCATCCTGGCGCCGACGCTGGTGCAGGGGGATGCCGCGGGCGCCAAGATCGCCGAGGCGATCGAGCTGCAGAACGAATTCGGCGAGGCAGAAGTTCTCATAGTCGGTCGCGGCGGCGGCTCGATCGAGGACCTCTGGGCCTTCAACGAGGAGCCCGTCGTTCGCGCGGTGGCTGCCAGCCGCATCCCGGTAATCAGCGCGGTGGGCCACGAGGTCGATTATACGCTCTGCGACTACGCCGCGGACATGCGCGCGCCGACCCCCTCCGCCGCCGCGGAACTTGCCGTGCGCCGCGAGGCGGAAGCCCGCGACGAACTCGCAGGTATCGCGTTCCGGTTGCGTACGGCCCTCTCGCGTCTCGCCGAGAGCTCCCGGGCCCGCCTGGCGGAGATCTCGGCGGCGCCGGTCTTCTCGCGGCCGCTGGACGAGATCGTCGGGTATCGCAGGCAGCGGCTTGATGAGATGGCGCTTCGCCTGTCGGCGGCCGCGCGCGAGGGGCTGGGCGAGGCGCGAACCAGGACGGCAGGCGTTGCGGGGCGGTTGGAGGGGCTCAATCCTCTCGCCGTTCTGGAGCGCGGTTACTCGGTTACTTTCGGCGAGGACGGTCGACCGTTGCGGACCGCCGGGAAGGTCGAGAAGAACTCCAGGATCAGGACGGTATTGGCCGACGGGGAGATCACCTCCCGAGTCGAGGAGACCAGCGATGGCTGAAAAGAAGGCGAAGAAGACCGGCGACGAATCCGCCCCCGCAGCGAACTTCGAGAAGGAGCTCGCCAAGCTTGAGGGTATCGTCGAGAAGCTCGAGGGCGACATGCCCGGACTGGACGAGGCCATCAAGCTTTACGAAACGGGAGTCAAGAGCCTCAAGGCCTGCCAGAAGACCCTGGATCAGGCCGAGGCGCGCATCAGGATGCTGACCGAGGGGCGGGACGGCCCGGAGCTCAAGCCCTTCGACGCCGACGCCGAAGCCGAAGCAGAAGCGGAGCGTGCGACGGAAGAGGCCGGGGAGGACCAGGCGAAGGAAACCAGCGCACCCCGGAAGCGGCGCGCCGCCCGCAAGCCCCGGGGGCGCGGGCTCTTCTGACTGCCGGGCAACGCCGGCGGGGGTCTACTCCGGTCCGAACTCGAAGAGGCGGGTCTCGGCGCGCTTGATCACGGCCGATTCCTTGCGCGGGTCGCGGGGCTTCTTGCCGCCCTCGCCGACGCGGTAGCGCAGGAAGATGTCCATCATTTCGCGGTCAAGCTGGTATCCGAACCAGTCGGTGTAGTTGGTACCGGGCCGGCCGTGGTCCAGCACGCCGAAGGGGCCGCGGAAATTCCATAGTGCGTAGCCCCACTTGAACTCCTGGAAGAGGCTGAGCAGGTCCTCGAACCAGCGCAGGGCCACCGGGTTCGGGGTCCTGTTGTAGCACCCAAACTCGCCGATGTGCACGCGCACGCCCCGCTTCTCGAGGTCGCGCCAGGGCTGGTAGAACTTGCGCAGCGCGTCCTTGTTCCAGGTGGCGCCCTTGTACTCGAGGTCCGGCCAGACGGGCATGGGCAGGTTGCCCGAGTTCTTGCTCCAGGGTGCCCTGTAGTGGGTCAGGCAGTAGGGTTGGTAACCGCGTCCGCTGTGCACCGCGCCGATGTCGGCGAGCTCGGGCGTCGCCAGGTTGCCGCCGGCGATGCCGTCCAGGACGATCTCGCGCTGGGGATCGATCGCCCGGATGGCTTCCACGGTCCGGCGGATCAGCTTCTCGTGCACCTGGCGGGTGAAGCCGCGCGTGCCCTCGGTCGGGGGTTCGTTCACCAGGTCGAAGCTCAACTGGCTGTTGGGCACGCCCTTGTAGAGCCGCGCGAAGTTCTCCCACTGGAAGATGAAACCTTTCTGGGCCACGCGGTCGGTCCAGAGGTTGTCGCGTTCCTGGATTCCGGGGTTGACGCAGTAGCCCGGCGCGCGGTGCAGGTTGAGACACATATGCAGGTTGCGCGAGCGGCAGGCGTCCAGGTACTCATCGACGATCTTGAGCACGCGCCCGTCCGGGTGCAGGTAATCGAAATTGCTGGTCCAGAAGCGGTAGTCGGCCGGGATTCTCACGAAGTCGAGGCCAAGTTCGGTCACCAGGTCCAGTTCGCGCAGGTTGGGGGGCTGGGGCTCCTCTTCCCGGGCTGAAGAGAATATCCAGAGAAAATTGAAACCATATCGCGGCATCTATCGCCCCCCCGGTGCCCATCAGGGCCGCCAACACTATATCTGCCCCGTCGTGAGGGTTCAAGCCTCAGAATCCCTAAAGCCCCAAGCCGCCTCGTTCCGATAGATATTACGTCCCAAGGCTGCTGCTCGAACGGGACGGCGCTGAGTCTGACGGGGGCGCGTCGGGGTTCGTCCCGGCGTTGGCCGGCCACAGGGGGGGCGGCGTTCGACCGCGCGAGGAGACCTTGGGTACCTGGAGAAGCGGAGAAGTTGTTCGCCGTGCCAAGGGCATCAGCCGACAGCAGCTGTACATCTACGGGGTGATGGGGCTGATCCGGCCGGCGGCGAGGACCTCGACCGGGCGCTGGTTGTACGACGACGAGGTCTTCAGGCGGCTCGCCGAGATTGCCAGGTTGAGGCGCAGAGGCAAGACCCTGCAGCAGATTCGCCGGGAGCTTGCAGGAGCATAGCGGGGGCTAGTCGAGGCACCACCATGGCCAAGCGCGACATCACCAAGAGACCCAGACGTGCCCTTTCGGCCGAAGAACGCCAGGAACTCTTTCGGGAGTTCAAGCTGGGCATATGCGCCCTGGTGGCCCTGGTGGGTCTGGTAGTCACTCTCTGCTGGGACCGGGGCGGTTCGGCCGAGTCCGCCGGCGATCCCGGCAAGTCAGCAAACAGAAACGGCAGCGCATTGGTGCGAGTAGTCTGGCATCCGGGGGATCAGGGGGGGAGTCCCCCGGTCCAGACTCACCGCCCGCCCCGCGCTGACGACCCGCTCGAGCCCAGGCAGAAGAATCCGGAACCGCCGAAGCAGGTCGTGCCCCCGAAGCACCCGCCGTCTCCTCCCAGGCGCCGCAAGGCGCCACCGCCGCGGCCCAGCTACCGCAACTACGTGGTCAAGCGGCACGACAACTTCTGGAAGATCGCCCGGACCCAGATGGGCAACAGCAAGCTCTGGAAGGTCATCGTCGAGGCCAACCCGGGCATCAAGCCCAAAAGGCTCAAGAAGGGCATGATCATTCGCATCCCGGTCACGGCCGCGGAGCTGCCCTCCGGCCGGATGGCGGGTACCCCGGCCAGCCCCGGGACGGAGATGATGCTGCACTCATCGACGCCCCTTGAATGAAACGGGCGGCCTCGGCCGCTCGCTCAGGGGGCCTGCGCCGGGGGGGTGTGGGCCCCTCTTCTTTGCTCGCTCCGCGTCCGGTCGTTCTCGTCGCCAGCGAGCGGCAGCGAGTCATCGCGAACTGCGCGCGACGGGTCTCTCAGCCCCAGGCCTCTTGAGCTTCCTCGACCGTGGCGAAGATCGTGACCAGTTCTCCGAGCCCCACGGCGCGGACGACCTTGTCGACGATGGGCTGCAGGCCGGCGAGCGCCAGTTCTCCGCCGGATTCGTGGAGCCTGTGGTAGAAGACCATCAGGTCGGCGATGGCCTGGCTGTTTATGTACTCCAGCCCCGAGGTGCTGACGATCACCTTCTGCGCGCCGCCGGCCTGCATTTGCTCCAGCTTGGCGGCGAACAGCCTGTTGTCCCTGCTCTGCAGCGAGCCGGACACTTCCAGCAGCGTCAGATTCCCGGTGCTCCGGTCCTTCAGTGAGATCATCTCCTGTAACTCCCCGTTCCGCTTCCCGCACCGGCGCGGCGGGGAATCCTGAAGAAGAAGAGGCTGCCTTCATCCGGGTTGCTCTCGACGCCGACACTGCCGCCGTGGGCCTCGGCGATTCGCTTGGTGATGTACAGGCCCAGGCCGGTGCAGGGATCGCCGTGGGCCGCCTCGGCGCTGCCCCGGAAGAAGCTGGTGAAGATGCGTTCCCTGTCTTCGGGGGTGAGGCCCGGCCCGGTGTCTCCTACGGAGAACTCGACCCAGTCGTCGTCACCGTCGGAGGCCACCACCACCGTGCCCCCGGCGGGGGTGAACTTGAGGGCGTTGCCCAGCAGGTTGTTCATCATCTGGCCCACGCGGCCGCGGTCGGCGCAGACCCTGCCCAGTTCCGGCGAGAGGTGGGCGTCGACGGTCACCTCTCGCTCGATGGCCTGGGGGAAGACGCCGGCCACGGTGTCCTCGACCAGCTGGTTGAGGTCGAATTCCTCGAGGTTCAGCCGGGTTCCCGGGTGGCTCAGCCGCGAGGCGTTGAGCACGCCGGTAACCAGCGTTTCCATGGTTTCGAGGTTCCGCAACATGGTGTCTATCAGCGGCCTGGTGTCGAGCGAGACCCGGCCCGGCTGGGCCAGCATCTCGGCTATGAGCTTGAGGCTGGAGAGCGGCACGCGCAGGTCGTGAGTTGCCACCGCCAGGAACTTGTCGCTGGAGGTGCCCAGCTCGTCCAGGTGCCGGCGCAGGAGTCGGATCTCCTCCTCCAGGCGGGCGATCTCGACATCGCAGTCGTCAACCATATGTCGGATTCTATGCATCGGGCTGCAGGGGTTCAAGCCCGCAAGCAGTTTGTCCGTGTCTTGCGGCTGTCGTGAGAGGATGTACGAAAGGACGTGCCCGCTGCGGACCGGGTGCGGATTCTCCGGTTTCCGGCAGAACTTCCTTGACTTCCGCGCGTCCGACCAGTACAGTCCTGCGCCACGGTCAACAGAGGGAAGGTGTCTGTGCAATGAGAAGGTTCATCAAGAAGCCTGAGGAGACGGGCAGAGGCATGTCCGGCACGTACGTTGCCGTACTTGACCTGCGCTCCGTCACCAACTCCGTGAGGAGGACGCCCTGAGACCGGCCTTGTTTCTTCCACAAGCCACCCTTCCGGGGCGTCGCTCAGACGCCCCGGTTTCTTTTGTGCGCCCGGCAGGGCGCGCCGACTTGGAGGTGAGAGTCCTCTACTGGCCCGACAGGAGGGAACAGTTAGCCGGACGGCAAGGGCAGCCATCGCGAGGTGGGGCCTGAAGGAAGCCGCAGGCAA
>Ga0272441_10000430_pt1 | contig 96452 bp, 69 predicted proteins | sample SSMProp6N_FD_193582 | JGI IMG/M metagenome (GOLD analysis project Ga0272441, IMG submission 193582) | Marine sediment archaeal communities from Little Sippewissett salt marsh, Falmouth, MA, United States - SSM-Prop-6N | ecosystem: Environmental > Aquatic > Marine > Wetlands > Sediment ... | reverse complement strand
CCCCTTGGTGCTGATCGCCCGGACGCCTGCCGCGCAGAGCGCGGGTTTCCCCCTGGGGGGACGGAAGGGGGGTCTGGAGCCACGAAGTGGCGGATCCGTCTTCCCCTTGGCAATGAAGCTTCATTGATCTACAGAGTTCGTAATTGCCACGAAATCAATCCGAGGCAGCCGGAAACGGGGACTCACCAAGGGGTAGCGATCACACCCTGAAGCAACTGGGGTAATGACTGGGGCGCGGCGTCTGTGGTAAACTCTCTACATATAGATTCGGCGATGGGACGCCGCACGAATGGCTTCTCCACTCATCACGTTTGCCAACCGTTCAATCGGTCCACCATCACTGTGGCGACTCGTCTCGACAGTCCTCGTTCTGGGGCTGCTCGTCGACATGAGCGGGTGCCGCTTCGATCCGGCGGGAATGCCCTACCCCGATGACGGTGCCGTTGGATCCGATGGCGAGCCAGCGGTCTGTGGCAACGGAAGCCTGGACCAGGGCGAAGCCTGCGACGGGGACGAGTTTGGCGGCCAGACCTGTGTGTCCCTTGGGTTCGACAGCGGCGACCTGGCCTGCACGGGCGCCTGCGTCATCAACTCCATGGGGTGCTCCACCTGCGGGGACGACGTCCGGCAGGGAGACGAGCACTGCGACGGCGTTGATCTGGACGACAAGAACTGCGAGGTCCTGGGATTCGACGGCGGCTCCCTTTCCTGCGGGCCGGGCTGCCTCTTCAACACCGATCTCTGCACGGGCTCGGGCTGCGGCGATGGCGTCATCGACATCGGCGAGGACTGCGACGGCCTGAACCTCGACGGTCGGACCTGTGCCACCGAGGGGTTCACCGGGGGCGTGCTCACCTGCGACGTGACCTGCCAGCTCGACGTCACCGGCTGCGACACCTGCGGCGACGGCATCCAGACCGGTCTGGAGCAGTGCGACGGCACGGATCTGGACGGCGTCACCTGTGTGACCCTGCTGCACGACGGCGGCAACCTGACCTGCGGCACGGGGTGTGTATTCGACGAGTCGGGCTGCGCCGACTGCGGCAACGGTGTGGCGGAGCTGGGCGAGGCCTGCGACGGCGCGGACCTGTCCGGCGAGGACTGCACGACCCAGGGCACCTTCACCGGCGGCATCCTGACCTGCGGTCCCACCTGCGCCTTCGTCACCTCGGCCTGCACCACCTGCGGCGACGGTATCATCGAGTCGGGCGAGGAGTGCGACGACGCCACAGCCAACAGCGACGTTGTTCCGGACGCCTGCCGCATGAACTGCATGGAAGCCCACTGCGGCGACGGGGTCTGCGACACGGCGGACCTGGGCGGCAACTGCCCCCAGGACTGCAAGGTGGTGGCATTCGCCGATGACTTCGAGGGCGCCTGGCCCGACGGTTGGACCACAGGGGACCAGTACCCGGAGGTCTGGGAGAGTGGGGTGGACACCTGGGCGCCGACCACCAACGAGTTCCACAGCGGCGCCCACTCCCTGTGGTGCGCGGGCGACGGTGATCAGACCTCATACTACGACAACAACATGGGCGCCTGGGCAAACCACGAAGTCGACCTGAGCGGCGCTGCGGGACTGGATGTCCATTTCGACCTGTGGCTCCTGGTCGACGTGGCCACCAGCAGCGACAGCCTTACCGTGTCCTACAACTACCTGGGTGGCTCCAACTGGAACACCCTGGAGACAATCAGTGCCGGCACCTCCGGCTGGGAGTTCCGGTCCTACAACATCTCGGCCGCCGCTGGATACGGCAACGTATTGATCAGCTTCTACTTCTACTCAAACGGATTGCTCCGAGCCGAACCCGGCGCAGTCGTGGACGACGTCGAAGTCTGGTACTAGCTTCGGCATGATCCTGTGTGGGTGTGGGGTCGCACAATGGGAGAAGACGTGCTGATTTCAGCTGTACCGGCGCGTTGGAGATCGCTCGCGATCGTCATGTTGATGATCAGCGGATGCGGAGGTGACCACACCAATTCGCCAGCAGATGACGCCGACGTAACGGGAGACAGCGGTGCTCTGGATGTGGGCACCAACCCCGGGCCGGACGCGGCAGCGGACGCCGTGGTCGTCGACGCCGAGGTGGACGGAGGGCCGGATGCGGCACCACCTGTGTGCGCTCTGAGCGATCACGCCGGATGCGCCAGCGATCAGCTCTGCTGTGAGGTCGGCGGCGTGCCCGCCTGTGTGAGCACCAGCATGAGCGAGTGCGCCGCGTGCGGGACGGCGTGCGACACGGACGCGGCCGACAGCTGCGTGGATCGTGCCTGCCGCTGCGGCACCGAGGCGTCCTGCACCGGGGCGACCCCGCTGTGCGACGCAACGCCGGGCGTCTGCGTCGAGTGCCTCAGCCTCTCGGACTGCACTGACGAGCTGTGCGTCGACGGATCGTGCCTAGAGTGCGATCCCGCCGACAACACGGGTTGCGCGGGTGACACGCCGATCTGCGATGCCGCGACCACGATCTGTCGCGCCTGTCAGAACGACTCGGAGTGCACCGCGCCCGGGGCGATGGTGTGCGCCGACGCCGGCGTGAACCTGGGGGCGTGCGTGGAATGCGACGCGGGGAACGACACCGCCTGCACAGGATCCCTGCCGGCCTGCGATGTGACGAGCAACCAGTGCGTGGAGTGCACCAGCTCCTGGCTCCACTGCGGCGGCACGACGCCCATCTGCGACATGATGGTGTGCCGCGCCTGCGCCGGAGACGACGAGTGCGCGCTGATCAACCCGGGCTGGTCGTGCGGCGGAAGCGGGGCCTGCGGCTGATCCGGATCAGTCCTCCACACGCTCGAGCAGCGCGGACCCACCGATGCCGCCGGCGGCGCAGAGGCCCAGGAGCGCCCGCCGCTTGCCTGTGAGCCGCAGCTCGTTGGCCATGGTGTTGACCATGCGCGCCCCCGTGGCACCGAAGGGGTGGCCGATGGACACCGAGCCGCCGTGAACGTTCAGCTTCTCCGGGTCCACCTCGCCCACCGCCACGTCGCGCCCGAGACGCGCCTGGGCAAAGGCCCGGCTGCCGAGCATCTTGAGGACGCAGAGCACCTGGGCGGCAAAGGCCTCGTGGATGTCGATGAGGTCCATGTCCTCGAGCCCGTAGTTGGTCTTGTCCAGCACCGCGGGCATGGCCAGGGCCGGGCCCATGAGCAGCTGGTCCGCCGGATCCACGCCCACGTAGGCCCAGTTGGTGAGACGAACCAGCCCTGTGAAGCCGAGGCTGCGAGCCTTGGCCTCTTCCATGACGAGCACCGCCGCGGCGCCGTCGGTCAGGGGGCTGGAGTTGCCCGCCGTGAGCGTCCCGTCCCGCGCGAAGACCGGCCGGAGCCGGCTCAGCTTCTCGACGCTGGTGTCTCCACGCACCAGCCCATCGGTCGACACGCTGCGCCCCTGGGGGGTCGTGACCGGTGTCACCTCCTCGTCGAACCGCCCGGATTCGATGGCTGCCGCGGCCCGGAGGTGCGATCTCTCCGCAAAGGCGTCCTGGGCCTGGCGGGGGATCTCGTTTCTGCGCGCCATCTCCTCGGCGGACTGGCCCATGGTCAGGCCTGTGGTGCGCTCGGCGATCTCGGGCTTTTGCGGCAGGAGCTCGTGGATGGGCCAGAGGTGAGCCAGGACCCCCAGCACGTCCGCCGGGCTGGCCTTGCCGAATGCCATGGGCGCCAGGGCGTGCACCACCTTCTGGGGCAGCTTGATCTCGGCGTTGCTCGTGGAGTCGGAGCCGCCCGCCACGATGGTGTCGGCGTCCCCACGCTCGATGGAGGCCGCCGCCGAGGTGATGGCCTGGAGTCCCGAGACGCAGGCCTGGATACAGGTGTGCCCTTGGACGTGAGGCGGCAGCCGCAGGTCCAGGGAGATCTCCCGGGCCACGTTTGGCGACGCCGACGGGATGATCACCGTTCCCCAGATGAGCTGGTCCAGGTCCTGGCGGCCCACGCCGGTCTTCTTCAGCAGTGCCTCCACCGCGACCACGCCGAGATCGATGGCGTTACACTGGGTAAGCTGGGTGAACGCCTTGGTGAAGGGAGTGCGGATCCCCGCCACGATGACGGCCCGCTTGGTCTTGCTCTTCTTTCTCGCCATGTCGGTCTCCTCGTGTTCTACGCGCCAATGAACCCGCCGCCGCAGACTCGGACAACGGAGCCGGACAGGGCCGCAGCCCCGGGCGATGCCAGGAAGGTGATGACCTCGGCCACGTCCACGGGCAGCCCACCCTGCCCCAGCGCCGACAGCCGTCGGCCCGCCTCCCGGATGAACATCGGGACCGCGGCGGTCATGCGGGTCTCGATGAAGCCCGGCGCCACGGCGTTGACCGCGATGCCGCGACCGGCGAGGCGCCCGCCCAGGTGACGCACGAGGCCGATGATGCCCGCCTTGGACGCGGCGTAGTTGCTCTGGCCCACGTTGCCCGCGATCCCGGCAATGGACGACAGGCAGACCACGCGCCCGTCGTCGCGCAGGACCTTCCTGCGCACCAGGACGTCGGTGGTTGCCGCCACGGCGGCGAGGTTGATGCTCAGGGCTTGATCCCAAGCCGTCTCGTCCAGCCGCCCCAGGGTGCGATCCCGGGTGACGCCGGCGTTGTGCACCACGATGTCCACGCCCCCATGCGCCTCCAGCAGGTGGTCGGCGATGCGCTCGGGCGTGGCGGGATCCTCCATGTCCGCCATCAGCACGGAGCCCCCGATGGTCTGGGCCGCCTGCCGGGCCAGGGCTTCGTCCGCGGGTCGATCCAGCACCACCACGTGGGCCCCCTCCTCGGCGAGACGGCGGGCCGTGGCCGAGCCAATGCCTCGGGCGGCGCCGGTGACCAGGGCCACCTTGCCCTCCAAGGGCCGGGTCCACACGGGCTCCCCGGGGCTCCTCACCGCTGTGGTCACGTCCAGGGGCTGGCCGCTCACGAAGGCCGACCGAGACGAGAGCAAGAACCGCAGCACCGGCTCCAGGCGCCCCTTGGCGCCGCGCTCCACCCTCGCGAGGTGGGCGGTGGATCCCATGCGGCCGATCTCCTTGGCCACGGTGCGCACGAACCCCTCCAGGGCCGCCCGGGCCGCGGCTCCCTCGGGCGAGTCCGCGGCGTCGACGGGGCGACCCAACACCACCATCCGGCCACACCGGTCCAGACGGCGCACCAGCGGGTGAAAGAAGTCGTACAGCCTGCGAAGGCCCGCGGTGTCGGCGACGCCGGTGGCGTCAAACACCAGCGCCCGAGCCCGCGGGCTCGTCCCGCCCGCAGGGACCACGCGCGCAGGGCGCCCGTAGGCCTCCCCCAGGTCACCAAAGGCCGGAAGGAGCACGTCGTCGACCAGCACCGGGTTGGCGCCCGCGTGGGTCAGGGTCTTGGCGATGGCCTCGGTCAACCCGCCTCCAGGGGCGCCGCCCACGATGACGGTCTCGTCCTGCAAAGGGCGCTCGCTCCAGGCCCCACGACCCCGCCGCAGCACCTGGGGCATGGGCAGCGGCAGACCCAGGCTCTGAACCGCCTTGCGCACATTGGGGTTCTTGCTCAGCTCCAGCAGGAAATCGCTCATCGCAGCCTCTCTTTCATTCGAAGGCGGGCAGGCGTCAGGCCGCCTCACCGCCGCCGTCCTTCAGCTTCGCCAGCAGCCGGTTGCCCGTGCTGGTGATGGTCTCCTGCAAGTAGGAGCACCGCGGCTCGGCCCGCTCGAGGTACCGTTCGAGCACCTCTCGGCGCTCGGGGTGTTTCGCGGCCTGGTCCAGCAGGATCTCGCAGATGGCCTCGTCGGCCAGAAGCTGCGTCAACCGCTCGGCGTGCAGCATGGCGCAGGCGAAGTCCTTCTTGGGATCCCAGTTCTTGATGAAGGAGCCGGGCCACTCGGTGACGGGCTTGCCCGACAGGGAACGGACCTTGTCCGAGGCCGTGCGCGTGATCAGGTACTGCTGCACCCCCGTGGAGATCTGCTGGATGCGCGCCACCCGCCGCGCCAGGGGATCCCTTCCGGAGTACGCCTTGACCCTGCACTCCGCCAGGCGCTTGACAAAGCCCTGGGGGTTCTTCATCACGCCCACCAGGGTGTCCTTCATGGCCATGAGCGCCTGGATCTGGCTCGTGCCCTCGTAGATCGGCATCACCATGGCGTCCCGCAGCAGCTTCTCCGCGCCGTACTCCACGATGTAGCCATTGCCACCGTGGATCTGGATGCACCGCCGCCCCATCTCTACCGCCTTCTCCGAGGCGAGGTACTTCAACAGGGGCGTTACCCGGCGCCCGGCGGCCTTGGACACCCTGAGCTGCCGCTCGAGCTCGGGCCGACGGGCCTCGTAGTCCGGCGGCATGAACTGCAGCACGAGCCCGATCTTGGTGGCGAGCTCTTCATGGAAGGCGGCGTGCATGGCCAGGGCCCTGAGCCCCTGGATGTCGGTGTGCATCTCGTCCAGGTAGTCGGCGATCATCTCGTGTTGGTCGATGGTCTTGCCCATGGACGGGCGCTCTGCCGCGTAGTCGGCGGCCTTGCGGTAGGCGTTCTCGCACAGGCCCAGCGACTCGAAGCCCACCCCGATGCGCGCGTTGTTCATGAGCGTGAGCATGTGCTTGAAGCCCTCGCCGCGCTGGCCGATGAGGTGCGCCGGGGTGCGATCGAAGATCACCGTGGCGGTCACCGAGCCGTGGTGGCCAAGCTTCTCCTCCACCCGGTCGATGGGCGCGATGCGCTCGCGGTTGCCGTCGGCGTCCTCGGTGTAGGTGGGCACGAGGAACATGGAGAGCCCCTTGAGCCCCGACATGGGATCGTCGGGGTTCTCCACCTTCTCGGTGCGAACAATGACGAAGTGGTACTTGCCGTGGCCCGAGGTGATGAAGATCTTCTCGCCGGACACGGTCCAATTGCCGTCGTCGTCGACCTCGCCCCGGGCGCGGAGGGCACCCATATCGCTGCCCGCGCCGGGCTCGGTGATGTCCATGCACCCCCAGGCCTGACCCTGTGCGATCTCCTCGATGTAATCGGCGAAGCGCGTCTTGGTGATCTGGTACTTCTCGTTGTCGAACTCGGTGGACCCTTCGAGGATAGAGAACATCAGCATGGCCATGGCGATGCCGCCGTGGAAGCCGTAGTGGGCCATGGTGGAGACATCTGCCCGGGCGATCATCTCGGAGTTGATGTAGTACAGCAGCATGGGCGCGTTCATGCCGCCCAGCTCCCGGGGCAGGCACATGGAGTGGAGATCCAGCTCCTTGACCTGCTCGAAGATCTCCTGGAGCTTGGACGGCAGGTGGGCCTCGCCATCCTCCAGCCGCACGCCCTCGGCGTCGATCTCCTGCACGTGGGGGGCGATCTCCTCGGCCACGAACTGGCCCAGCATCTCCGCCACCTCCTCATAGAACTGTTGCCCCTCTGCGGCGCTGGCGTGGCCGTCGGCGGCCCGGTAGCCGTACTCGGTGATCTCCACGACGGGATCCCAGTCGATGCCTCGCTTCACGTAGAACTGGAGATCCTCGTTGTCCAGGTAGTAGTTCGCCATCGCATTACCTCGCTTGTTTGTCCGCAGACGTCGTTGTTCCGCTGGTATCGGCTTCGCCGTCTTCCTCGGCCTGATCCCGCGGGCGGAAGAGGCTCGACCGCGCCACGCGGAGAAGCTCGGCCACGTGCCGGGCCTGGTGCTGTGGCCCGTCGGCGTCGGATTGCATGATCGCTCCCACTGCGTCAAACGTCGCCACGCTCGAGATGACCAGCGCGATGACGTGGGTCACATAGGCTTCGGGATCCACATCCGGGTGGATCATGCCCTGGTTTTGCCCGGCGCGAATGTTGTCGCAGACCACCGTCACCCAGGGGCTCACGTGGGCCAGGATGGACGCCCGGAGGTCCTCGGGGCGGTCCAGAGCCTCGCGCACCAGGAGCCGCGCCCGATCCGGGTTGTCGGTGAAGAAGGTCACCAGCTCCCGGGTGAGCGCGTCGAACCGTCGCAGCCCCGAGGTGGCCGCCAGCAGGAGCCGCGGCAGGACGTCCTGCCAATGGCTCAGCAGCTGTTCGAGCACCCCACGCCGCAGGTCCGCCTTGGATCTGAAGTGGTACAGCAGGGACGGCTTTCGAATCCCAACTGCGTCGGCAATGTCCTGAAGAGACGTCCCGTCGAACCCCCGAGCAGCAAAGAGTCGGGTGGCCTCAACGAGTATGTGGTGCCTCATGTCCACAGGTGATATCTCTCTACCGAACGGTAGGAGGCCATCTACCACGAGGTAGTCAGCCTGTCAACAGGCATCGCATGGCTGTCCACCTGGGACGTCTATTCTATATATTTACAGATAGTTGACTGAGCGACGGCAAGTGACGCGACGCGTGGTCGCCGAATCGTCTACCAGCGCGGGACACTACCAGCGGCGGCGGACCAGGAGGACCAGGATCAACGCGACGATCAACAGGGGACCGGCGGGGGCCTCGGAGCCCGAGTGGCAACCGCAGCCACCGCGGACGGTCGTGGGGCCGATGTTGGAGCCGGAGTCGGGCTGCGAAGCGGCGCCGTCCGGGAGCGGGTTGGTGCCGGAGTCGGGCGTCGGAGTGGCTCCGTCCGGGGTCACCACCTGACCGTCGGGCTGGGGCACGGACGCGTCTGGGCAGGTCTCCACGCAGGGGCCCCACTGGCAGTTGGACTCGCACGTCTGGCTGCCGCCGCAGATGCCGCAGCCCTGGGTGGTGCCCTCGGCGCAGACGCCTTCGTTCAGGCAGCCGCTCCAAGGTCCCCATTGACAGTCTCCGCCGCAGGTGCGGGAGTCGGTGCCGCAGTTGCCGCAGACGTCGGTCTCCACGGCCCCTGGGCTGCACTCGCACTGCCCGCAGGAGGTGACCCCGGGGGCGTAGATGTAGTGCATGGTGGGCGACGCGGAGGAGGCGTCGAAGTTGCGCGTCTGCACGCCGTACCAGGAGTAGCAGCCCTGCTCCTCCACGTCGATGGAGCCGTTGGGGTACACGACGTTGACCCAGCCCACGTGTCCGTACCCGCCGGAGTTGCAGTACGAGGTGCTAATCTCGCAGACGAAGATCGTGTCCTCGCAGGGGGTGGTGAGCAGCGTGTAGCCGTTGTTCAGAGCGCCGGTGTCCCAGGTCTCGGCGTTGGTGCACCACTGGAGCCCAACGCCCCACACGCAGCAGGCCTTGTGCCAGGCATACCAGACGCAGTTTCCGTGGTCCTGGCCGTAGGTGGCGTTGTCGCAGCAGATGCAGAAGTTGTCGACGCCGCAGTTGCAGGTGTCCTGCACACCGCCGCACTCGTACTCTGCCCGGGCCTCACCGGGGACGGTCATCACCAGCGCCAGACCCAGGAACGTGGCGGCCACGACCGCCTGTAGCCGTCGCCCCCTCATGGCGTCACCTCCTGGGGCGCAGGCCGGAGGTAGATCGCGCCCGTTCGCCAGTCCGCGTAGGCCAGGTGGCGGCCGTCTGGGGACACCGCGGGCTGCACCTCGGCCTGATCGCCTGCCTGTTCCAACCTACGGCTCTGGCTCGCGCCGACCTCGAAGAGGTGCAGATCCGCCGCGGCGACCACGCCCGCGCGCCCCACCCGCTCGACGCGAGAGATGACGGTGTACAGGAGCCGCGCGCCGTCGGGGAACCAGGCCGGGTGGGCGCCCGGCCCCAGGCTCCGCGTGCGCCCGGCGGCCACGTCCAGCAGGAGCAGCTCCGCGGTGGCCAGGGTCCCCGCGCAGTAGGCTACGTACCGCCCGTCCGGTGAGACCCTCGCACCCCAGGCGCCGGCGTCCAACGGGATCGTCCGCGCGAGCCCGTCCTGGACCACGGTGACCGTCCCCAGCCGGCTGTTGTGATAGAAGGTCTTTCCGCCGACCCGGTGGATGCGGAGGCCCCGCTCGGCGTCGTAGTCCACGGGCGCGCAGGGAGGCCGCACCTCCCAGGTCTCGGCGTCCAGGGCATCGGCGGTGGCGCCGTTGCCGAAGCAGAGCACATCCCGGGTCCCCACGCTGCGCCACCGCCAGGGGCCGCGATGGTCCACGTCCACCGCCCGCTCGGGTCCGCCGTCCGTCGGCACCAGGTACAGCCCCTGGCCGCGCAGACCGGCCACGGCCAGCCAGCGCCCCGAGGGGCTCCAGGCCGGCGAGACTCGAAAGTCGCCCGCGGCGGTGATTCTTCGTGGACCGGTCACAGCCACTGGGGCGGTCCCCTGTCGCACGGCCTGGTCCAGCCGCGCGGTCCCGCCGTCGGGAGCCCTGACCTCGCAGGCTGGCAGCAGCAGCACCGCCGCCATGAGCCCCACACCAAGCCGCCCGAGGGCGACGCTCTTTTTATCGCGTTGTAGATACAGCATCACGTCTGTGATTCTACGCCCAAAGGGCATCAATACTCAAGGGTCTCGGTCGCACAATCCGGTCAAACGCGGCTCGCCGGTCTACTTCCTTTTGGGCGGCCAAAGCTCGAGCTTCATCTTGCACAGCGGGCAGACGCCGTCGCCCTTTTCGCCCCGGGCGTAGTGCACCGTGCCCATGTCGCAGATCCACACGCCTGCTGGGACCTGGGCCTAAAAGTAGGAAATCAATTCGAGCCTCGTCTCAGGGTCCGAGCTCGGGGCAGGATGGCTCACTGATCCGGTGAGCCAACTTTTTCGCAGCTCGTGTAGGTCGCATCGAGGTCGTTGTTCACCCCTCCTGGACCCCCGTGAAAACGGGGGTCCAGGATCGAAGCCCGCCCCGGCGTCGGCCTTCTCCGGGTTCTTGTCGTCAAGAAACCTTCCCCACTGCACGGGGCCAGCGACAGGTGCGCCGTCAGCGCGTCCGCAGCGCCCCTGCGGGGCTCGCGGACGTCAGCCTGCGTCAGCGCAGGGGGGATGAGTGATCGGACGTGCGAGGTCGGGGGGGGTCTCATTGCCGGACGCTACGCGCCCTGGTATATTTCGAATTGCCCAGTTTCTCTTCAATGGTGGGAGGTCACGAATGCGTTACTCCACGTGCACGCTCGCCGTGGCGCTCGCGATTTGCCTGGCTGGTTGCAGCCACGAGCCGATAGCCAACGACTGCCTCTTTCCGCCCTGCGACTGCGACTGTCCCGACGGGGCCCACTGCTACGGGGGCGTGTGCCTCACCGAGCCGCCGGGAAGTTGCGCGGATCCGGCGAATCCCCAGTACGCGGGCTGGCCGAACGACTCGGATCTGGAGCCGAACGACGACCCCGATCAGGCGATCGTCCTGCCCTGCGGCGACGACGCGGTGTTCACCGATCCGGTCGAGTACGACACCCGCTGCCCATCCCGCGACAACTACACCAACGGGTTCATGAACCTGGTGCTCTGCCCGGAGGGCGAACGCGACTTCTACGCCATCTACCTGCTGGCCGACGAGACCCTCCACTTCGATGTGCTCTACATGTTCGGCTGGACCCCACCTCGCGACATCAACGCCAGGGTCTGGACCTGGGATCAGGCCGTTGGCGACTGGCGGGAGGATGTGGCCGTGGGGTTGTCTACCAACGACAACGAGGAGCTCGAGGTGTCGACGGCCTTTGGAACCGGAAACCCGCAGGGCTGGTACTATCTCGAGGTCTTCGGGCGCACCTTCGCCGACGTGAATTTCTATACCGTCTCCTTTACCCTCAACGAGAGGTACTACTGATCGTAGTCCCCGGGGTCCTCCCCTTGATCTTGTGATCTTGGCTGGATGGATGGGATTTCACGGCGCCGGACGCGACCGTCGTAGCAACCGGGTTTGAAAATCGTTGTCGGTTGTTTGGTTGCGCTAGCGTCGGACGCGACCCTTGTAGCGTCCGCTGGAGTCGTAGATGCGCCCGTCCTTGGTCACGCGGCCCTTGTACCGCCCGCTGGCGTCGTACCGGCGGCCGTTCTTGTCGACGCGTCCCCGGTACCGACCGGACCTGTCGTAGGAGCGGCCGTTTCGATCCGTGCGGCCCTGGTACCGCCCGCTGGCGTCGTACCGGCGGCCGTTCTTGTCGACGCGTCCCCGGTACCGACCGGACCTGTCATAGGAGCGGCCGTTTCGATCCATGCGGCCCCGGTACCGTCCACTGGAGTCGTAGCGACGACCGGATCCGAGGCTCCGGTAGCGCCGCGTCGTCGTGCCCGTGCCGCGCCGGGTGGAATAGGTCCGACTGCGGTACGTCCGGGAGCCGTAGGTGTAGGGCCGTCGCGCGCCCCGGTAGCTGCGATAGGTGCGCGGGTAGGAGCGGTACCTCCGTGACCGGTACCGGTTGCGCACGTACACGCGGCGGGCAAAGGCGCTCCGGCGGCAGTAGCGGGCATAGTGGGCGCTGAGCACGCCGGAGCTGCACAGCGCGACACGCTTTTGGTAGACGCGGTAGTGGGGGATGCTGGTGGCGGTGTGGGGCACGTAGTACCAGGTGCCGCCACGGTTCACCATGGGACGACCACGCCGGTCGAAGTACACCGCGCGGCCGTCGTATCGTGGCACGTCGCTCCAGGTGTAGGCGGTGCCCGTCGTCCGAACATAGCCGGGCTCGAAGTCGTGCATCAAACACCCGGCCAGGGTCGTCGCCACCGCCACGAGACCGAGGATGATCCACCACGAGTACTTGGGGGTTATCGCCATGGGCCGAGTCTCTCCTGATTCAATGCCGGCCGGACGCTGCACGATCAATGCCACCTTCCGAGACGCTGAAAATACGGAGAGTTACGGGGCGCCGCGATCCTGAGCGTGGCCGAAGGTTCATACCGATCTCCCGCGAAGCGTGAACCTGGGGACACAGCTGGGGTACACGGCTGGGCGAGGACCCGCCAGGCAGGCGCCAATCTCTGATAGAGTCGCCGGGCAATGGCCCCTGGCGCCCCACCCATCGGCCCGGTCCGATCGCCTGACCTCCCTGCCGCCGCAGCCCGGTGGCTCCGGGACCAGGCGCGCCCGGCGCAGCGGTGGATCGTCGGATCCGTGGTGGCCGGGGGCGTCGAGGGGCTGGTGGTGGTGGCCCAGGCCTGGCTCACGGCCGCCATCGTTCACGGCGCCTGGTTCGGTGGACGGACCGCCGGCGACCTGGTGGGCTTGTTCGCAGGGCTGGCGGCGGCCGTGATCGCCCGGGCCGTTGCTCGCTTCCTGCGGGACCAGGCGGGGTTCCGGGCCGGCGCCCTGGTCCGCCAGACCCTGCGGGAGACCCTGGTGCGGCGGCTCCTGCTGCACGACGGGCCACACCACGGCGCCGCCGACCAACCCGCCGGGGGTCTGACCACCGCCGCCGTGGACCAGGTGGAGGCCCTCCAGGACTACGTGGCGCGGTACCTGCCTGGCAAGGCCCTGGCCGTGGTCGTACCCCTGACCATCGTGTTGGCGGTGGCTCCCTGGAGCTGGGCAGCGGCGCTCATCCTGCTGGTCACCGCGCCCCTCGTCCCTTTCTTCGTGTGGCTCGTGGGCATGGGCGCGGCCCGGGCCAGCCAGCAGCAGTTCGCGGCTCTGGCTCGCCTGGGCACGCAATTCGTGGACCGGCTGCGCGGGCTCACTACCCTGCGCCTCCTGGATCGCGTGGACGCCGAGGCGCGCGAGGTGGGCGACGCGGCGGACGAGCTCCGCAGGCGAACCATGAAGGTGCTCCGCATCGCCTTTCTGACCACCGCGGTGCTGGAGCTCTTCACCGCCCTGGGCGTGGGGCTCGTGGCCGTGTACCTGGGTCTCACCCTGCTCGAGAGCGGAACCATCGGGCTCTGGGGCCGCGCCCCGACCTTCGAGGTGGCGCTCTTTCTGCTGATCCTGAGCGCCGAGTTCTACCTGCCCCTGCGCAGGTTGGGCACGCTGTTTCACGCCCGGTCCGAGGCGGCCGGGGCGGCGGAGTCCTTGCGGCGGCTCCTCGACGGGATCCCCGAGCCGCCCCCGGGTGGATCACCGCGCTCGGAGGTGCCTCCACCGGACCCGATCCCGGCGCTCGTGTTGGACCGCGTGGGCGTGGACCTGGCTGGCCACGGACAAGCGGTCCTGGACGACGTGAGCCTCACCATCGCGCAGGGGGAGCACCTGGCCGTGGTGGGCCCCAGCGGCGCGGGGAAGACGACCCTGGTCCAGGTGCTGCTGGGAGCCCAGGCGGCGGACCGCGGCGAGGTGCGCGCGGGACACCGCCCCCTCGCCGAATGGGACCCGGCCCGGTGGCGTGAGCACCTGGCCTGGGTCGGTCAGCAGCCCCGCCTCTTCCATGGCTCCCTGCGGGAGAACATCGCCCTTGGGCGACCGGACGCGGCAACCGACGACCTCGAGGCGGCCGCACGGGCGGCGCGTGTTCTGGACTTCGCCCGGGACCTGCCCAGGGGGCTGGACACGGCCGTGGGCGAAATCGGTGTGGGGCTGTCGGGAGGACAGATCCAGCGAGTGGCCGTGGCCCGGGCCATTCTCAAGGACGCACCGCTGCTGCTGCTGGACGAGCCCACGGCCAACCTCGACGCCGACAGCGAGCGGCTGGTCCTCGCAGGGCTCGCCGCCCTGGGCGCGGGCCGCACGGTCATCGCCGTGACCCACCGCCTGGACACCTGCCAAGAGGCCGATCGCGTTGCCGTGCTGGACCAGGGGCGGCTGGTTCAGCTCGGCGCCCACGACGACCTCCTCGGGATCGACGGGGTCTATCGTCGTCTGGTGATTGGAGAGGCGCCACCGGTCGGGGAGAAGCCACCGGTCGGGGAGACGCCACCGGTCGGGGAGGCGCTCGCGACGGCCTCACGCGAGGAGCCCGACCATGCGTGAGTGGCGCTTCCTGTGGCGGATTGCCGGCCAGGATCGGCGCTGGATGGCGTTGGGCACCGGGGTGGGCCTGGCCGCGGGCGTGGCCACCGTGGGTCTCATGGCCGTGGGCGGCGGGCTCCTGGCCCTGTGCACCCTCACCGGCCTCGCCGCGGCGGGGGCGTGGAATCCCGCCGTGAGCCGCCTCTCCGCCGGCATCCGGCTCTTCGCCGTCGGGCGCACCCTGGGGCGCTACGGCGAACGGGTGCTCACCCACGACGCGACCCTCCGGATCCTGGGTCGCGTGCGCACCTGGTTTTTCACGAGTCTGGCGCCCCTGGCCCCTGGCGGGCTGCGATGGCTGCGCGGTGGAGACCTCCTGGACCGACTCGTGGCCGACGTGGACGCGCTCACGGCGTTCTACCTCCGGGTGGCGACGCCCTGGGCCTCGAGCCTGGCGCTGGTGGGGGGGGTGGCGGCGTTCCTCGCCTGGTTGGACCCGACCCTGTCGCTGGCCGCCACCGCCGGCCTGGTGGTGGCCACGGCGGGTCTGCCCCTGTTGGCCGGGCGCTGGGGACGGACCCACGCCATCCGCGCGGCGACGCGAGGACGGAGGCTCCGGATCCGGCTGCTCGAATCCCTGCAGGGGCGCCAGGAGCTGCTCGTCTATGGAGCCGCGACGCGGCAGGTGGAGGCCCTGGAGCGAGAAGGGAGCGACTGGCTCCGGGACCAGGCCCGCTGCGCCACCCGGGTGGCGCTGGTCCAGGCCCTGTCCATCCTCGTTGCCGGCGCCGGTGTTGGGCTGGTCCTGTGGCTCACCACCGGGGCCCTGGCCGACAGGGTCGGGCCCACCGGGCTGGCCGCGGCGGTCCTCGCCGTGATCACGGCCTTCGAGGTGGTGGCGCCCTTGGCCACCGCCGCTCCGGAACGGGAGCGGGTGCGCGAGGCGTCGGCTCGCATCGAGTCCATCCTCGACGCGCCAGCGGTGACGCCCGCCCCGCGAGACGCCGCGCCCTGCCCCACAGACGCGACGATTCGCATCGAGGGCCTGGGCTTCGGCTACCCGGACGACGAGCTGAGCCGGCCCGCGCTCGAAGGTCTGGACCTGACGATCCCCGTGGGCGACCACGTGGCGATCTTCGGCCCGTCCGGCGCGGGCAAGTCCACCCTGGCCCAGCTCCTCGTGCGGCTGAGGGATCCCGACGCGGGACGCATCACCCTCGGCGGCACGGATCTGCGGGACCTCGCCGAGTCGGATCTGCGCCGTATGGTGACCGCCGTGGAGCAGCGCCCCCACCTGTTCACCGGCACTTTGCGAGACAACCTTCGGCTGGGCCGCCCCGACGCGGATGACGACGCCCTGCGTGAGGTCCTCGCCACGGCCTCGTTGGCGGTGAAGGGCGCACCCTTCCCCGACGGCCTGGACACGTGGATCTCAGGCACCGGCGATCCCGCCGGCGCTCAAACCGCCCGGCGCCTCTCGGGGGGCGAGGCGCGACGCCTCTGCCTGGCCCGGGCGCTGCTGCGCGACACGCCCGTGTTGATCCTCGACGAGCCGACCGGTGACCTGGACCCTCCCACGGCCTCGGCGCTCCTGGCCTCGCTCCTGAAGTCACGGCGCGGGCGCACCCTGGTGCTCATCACCCACCGCCGAGCCGCCCTGGAGCGGGTGGACCGGATCCTGCACATGGAATCGGGACAGGTGATCGAAGATGGCGACCACGCGACCCTCCTGGCTGGAGAAGGGCGGTACGCGGGCCTTTGGAGGCGCCTGGGAGGCGGCTGACAAACCCACTGGACCTCTAGGATCGATTCGTTGTCACGTCGGCGGGCTCCGTGAATCCGAATCGATTTCGCACGGCTAGGGCCCGCGAACGCGGGGGTCCATAAGAGTTGTAGCAGTACCAGATTTTCTGGATCCCCGCATTCGCGGGGATGACGATCTCAGGAGGCAATCAACGACCTGGCGATTGCCCTGCCCTGGCCGTCGTCTTCAGCGCCTGTCCCTGATCAACCCGCGATGCTACTGCCCGGGGAAGATGCGGTCGATGCGGCCGTCCTCGTCAATGCTGACACAGGGTAGGTCGAAGCACATCTCGGCGGCCCGGAGCCAGGTCTGTGCCCGGCAGCGGGACCGGTCGACGGACCCGTCCGGAAGATAGTTGCAGTCATTGATCAAGGCGACGCCGAGATCCTCGACGCAGGAGCCGTAGTCGGCGAATCCCGAGGCGTTCTGCCGCTCGTAGTAAGCCTCTACCTCATCGGCAACCGCAGTGTACCCTTGCACATCGGTGGCCGTGTCGAGGCTGCCGTAGATCACGTCGAGCTCACCGCGCAGCGTGCTGGGGGCGTCCGCGCCGCAGCCGGGAAAGGCCAGGTTGAGGTAGTCCATCACCGCGTCACGCAAGGCGATGCCGGTGTTGAACTGCGTGGTGTTGTGCTCGAGCATCGTGAAACCCGAGCCCCCCGTGGCAATGTAGTCGTTGGTGGCCAGCTTGTACGAGACGTACGGCGAAATGGGCGTTCCGCAGCCCAGCGGGGTGCAGAGCTCGCCGGCGGGGCAACAGGTGCCGTTCCCGATCTCGCCGACGCTGGGGCACCGCCGCACTGTCTCGAAGGTCGGGTCACAGTCGACGCCCGGCTCACAGACCAGGCCGTCGTAGCTGCAGATGGGCTTGCCATCGGCGCCCCTGCCATACCTCGACGGGTCCACCAGCCGGCTCCCACCGATGGTCACGCGCCGGGACGCCTCGATGTCCTCGTTGCAGTCGAGCACCGTGGTCATCCCAGCCACCTGCGCCTGGGCCTGGCAACCACGACGGGCTGAGCGCAGCGCCACGTAGTCGACCAGATCCAGCACCTCCTGACCCGACAGGGTCATGGTGGTGATGGTGTTCTCGAAGGGAAACACGTTGTACATCATCTCTTCGGTGATGGGTCCCCGGTTGATGTCGGCCCGGATGCCGAGGGTGTTGGTCACGCCGAAGTGCGCCTCCACCCGGTTGCGGGTCTGGATGGCGTTGGCCACCAGGTTCCCCAGCGCGGAGTCGCCCCAGCCCGTGGCGAACCGGCGGATCTTTCTGGGGGAGTAGGCGATGTACCTCGCGAGGTGAATCTCCCGGTAGAGATCGGCCGAGAAGGGCTCCAACAACCGCTCAGTGGCCACGTCCCAGCGATCCCGGCTCACGTTGTGGTCCACCGCGTGCAAGTCTGCGCGGTAGCTCTTGACCTCCCAGCCGTTCATCACGCGAAGCCAGGTCTCCGCCTCGGTCTCGTCGTCGAGCGGGTCGGGCCGGTGAAAGATCACATCGAGCTGACCGACGAACTTGAGAAAGGCGCCAGAGTGCATGAGCGGCACTGTCCGGCGACGGCGGGTGTTCATGCAGCCACGCCGCACCAGATCCTCGTAGAAGGGCTCGCCGGCGCAGGCCGGATCCGGGTCGCACTCCTCGATGTCCTCCGGCGGATTGATCACGATGTGCAGGTGGCCGCCGAGGTACACGTCGATGCCCTCGGTGTGCCGGATGAGCTCCTCGTCACCGATCAGCCGGTGGGTGATCGAGCAGGACTCGACGCTGTCCTCGACGCAGTCCGTCCCCTCGCACTCGTCCACTTGATCATCGGAGCCGCGGTTCATCTGCTTCTGGCCTCGCAACCCGAGGTGAGAGCCGACGACAACCACGTCCACGATGGGCCGCAGAAAGTCGATGTAGAACTGCGTCATCTGGATGGTGTCCATGGGCGTGATGCCCAGCGAGTTGCCGCCGTCGTACATGGACACGATGGAGCTGAGGCTCCCCAGCCCGATGATCCCGATGCGCAGACCCTGGGCATTGACGATCGTGTAGGGCACCGCGATGCGTCCCAGGTGAGAGGCGCTGAACACGTTCGGGTTCTCGGGGCCGTAGTTGGCGTTCAGCATCGGAAAACGTGCGAACTGGGTGGACTGGGTGACAAAGTTGTCAATCCCCGCGTCGAACTCGTGGTTGCCGATGACGAAGGCGTCCACGCCCAGCATGTTGAGCCACTTCAGCTCCGCCTCGCCCTTGAACAGGTTGAAGATCGGCGCGCCCTGAAACACGTCTCCGGTGTCGAGGTGCACCACGCGACCACCAGCCGACCGGATGGACCTGATGATCGCCGTGGCGCGCGCGGCACCGCCCACGGTGGGCGAGTTGGGATCCAGGCCCAGAGAGATGTCCGTCTCGCCCACGTCCAACGTATAGGGGAGCAGCCGCGAGTGGATGTCCGAGGTGTGGATGAACGTCACACGGATGTCATGACCCTCGATCTGCGGCTGCTCGGTCTTGACCAGGCAGCCAGTCAGGCACACCGCGGCGATGAGTGCAAGGGGTCTCATTGTCGGCTCCGTGAGGGAGGGTCACTCCAGCTTGAATCGGTTCGGAATGACGAGGCGGCACTTGACGGGGGCACCGTGGCGCCTGCAAGGCGTGAAGCGGGACTGCATGACGGCGCGCCTCACGGCCCCGTCGAGGCCGTAGCCGAGCCCCTTGACGATGCGCGCGCGGACCGGTTTGCCGGTCCGGTCCAGGATGACCTCCACCTTGACCACTCCCTCCACCTCTTCGTCCTGGGCCGCGTCAGTGTATTTCGGCCTCACCCACCGGACGACCTTCGGCCGCTTGGAGACCTGGGACAGGCTGTAGGTGGACGGACGAGGGCGTGGCCGGGGCCGGGGTTGGAGCCGCGGTGGCGGCGCAGGGCTGGCCTCCGCCAGTCGCGGGACCCGGCGGGGCGGGGTGTAGTCCGCCTCGGCAGACTTCATCTGCGTGTTGCCCACGCGCTGGGCGATCGCGGCGCTTCGGCTGTCGGTGAAGGACTTTTTGTCCATGCCGAAGACCTCTTTGGGCGGCTGCTGGGGCTTGGGCTCGGCCTTGGCGCGCTTCTTGGGCAGGGCGCGGGGCTTGCGGACCTTCTTGGGCAACGCCTTCGGCTTGGGCGCCTGGACCTTGGGCGCCGGCGGCACGAGGCTCGGCTTCTTCGGCCGCGGGTGGATCACCTTGACGTGGTAGTCCTTCTTCCAGTGGCTCGGGTTCTGCCAGGCCTCCTTGTTGAGGTACCAGTAGGCCGCGGAGGCGGCGTGGGCACCGAAGGAGATCGCGACGGCGAGGACGACGATGGCGACACCTCGCTTGGGGCCTCGCTGCCGCGCCACGGACCGAAGATCGGGAACGGGCACCATCGTGTAAGGGTGGTGTCGCCTCCACTGGGTGTTGTTGCGCCACTTCATTTCTTGAGGTCCTCTCGACGAACATTGATGGCGAACTTGCTGATCCCGGTGCTTCGCACCAGATCGATCAGACGTACCACCTGGCGATGGTGGACAGACCCGTCGGCGGCGACGATGGCCTGGATGTCTTTGTCGCGACGAAATGCCTTGGTGAGCTTTTTCCAGACAAGGCGCTCGGTGGACGGCGCCCCGTCGAGGTACAGGGTACCTTTTTTGTCCATCACCAAGGCGAAGGTCTTGGTCTTGGCTTCATCGGCGTTGGCGGCCCTGGGCAGGTCCACCGGCACCACCGGCGCTCTCATGAAGGTGGCCGTGAGCATGAAGATGATCAGCAGCACGAGGATGATGTCGACCAAGGGGGTGACATTGATGCTGGCCTGGATGTCGTCGTCTTCTGGAGAGAGGGCTCCCATGGCTTCTTCTTCTGGGGTCAGGCCTGGGCCCCGGCACGCCGCCTCTTGGACTCGCCGCTCGAGGCTTCGGCCTCGGCCCCGGCGGGGGCACCGGCCGTACATCCGGTATCGGGATCCGATAGATAGCGGTCGATCTGATACGAGAGGGCCAGCTTGACCAGCACGTCCGACGCCGCGAGGATCTTCTTCACGCGGCCCTTGAAATAGTTGTAGGCCACCACCGCGGGGATGGCGACCATCAGCCCCACGGCGGTAGCGATCAGCGCCTTGGAGATGCCCGCCATGACGACCTGCGGGCCCGCGGTCCTGGCGATGGAGAGATCGTGAAAGGCCTTCACGATCCCCAGCACGGTGCCGAAGAGGCCGATGAACGGCGCGTTGGCTCCCACCGTTCCAAAGAAGTTGACGCCCCGCTCGAGTCGCTGCCGCTCTTCGATGGCCAGGCTGTCGGTGACCTCCTGCGCCGCCTCGGGCGAGCGGTTCCTGCAGGCCAGGGCGACCGCGCAGAGGCGCGCCGGTGCCGACGGCAGCTTCTCGAACTCCCGCTGCACCTCGTCGAAGGCGGCCTCGCTGTGGGCGCCCTTGAGCAGCTTTGTCTTCAAGACCGACAGGTTGGCGCCCTGGTTGTGATACAGCGCGAGCCGCTCGAAGAAGATGGCCAGGCCGATGAGGCTCAAGGCGATGAGAAGCCACACAACGACGACGTCACCGTGCTCTGCCATCGCCGTCAGCATTTCAAACATGGAATAGAGACTCCAGATTCGTGGATGGGTATAGCTAGGCCATAGAGCAATAGTCATGCCCAAACAGCGGAAACAGCCTTACTACATGAAATGCTACGGTTTTATCGAAGCAACACCCAGGCCTGCTTTTCGTGTCTTTTCCAGTCCCGTAACAAGAATTACACAAATGGTAAATCCGCGAGCCCATGGCCCGGGATGGTGGCAAGGGCCTCGGGGTCAGATCTTCATCTTCACGCCACCGTAGAAGAAACGCCCACGCATGGGCCCCCAGATGTACACCACGTCCAAGGCGCCCGGTGCCCCCCCCGCGCCCACGGGAAACATGAGCGGGGTTTCTTTTTTCACCTGCGTGTAGTCCAGCAGGTTGTCGACACCCATGTACACAGAGAGCCAGCGGCTGATCCGCTGCTCCAGCCGCACGTTGATCAGGCCGTACCAGGGGGATTTGGCGAGCTTGTGGCTGTTACGATCTGCCGCGGTCGTCGCGTCGAGGAACTTGTCGCCGCGGACTCCGGAGCGCGGGTTGTAGGCGTCCCCATAGACCTGACGGAGGTTCATGGGGCTGAAGACCTGGCCGGACACGACCATCTGGGTCCCGGACCCGGGGTGCTTGATGGTCACCGACGCGGTGAAATGATGAACCGGTGGGGCGGAGACCAGCGCGCCGGCGTCGTCCTTGTACCAGTAGTAGCCCCAGCCCACCTCGGCCGAGAGGTACTTCCAGGGCTTCGACTGGACCTGAACCTCGGTGGACACCACGTGAAGCGGATCGTCCACGTTGTGTACCTCGAGGTTTCCGTCGTCGTTGACGTCCACAGTGATGGCGTCGCTGACCCGGGTATAAGCAACCTCCGCGGTGGCCTTTATCCACTGCTTGTAGGCGAAGGTCGCCGACAGGTTGGAGTTCACCGCGGTCTCCGCCTTGTCCGCGTTCATCAGGATGGTGTACCCCTCCGGTCTCACGCCGTGGGCATACTCGTAGAAGGTGGTCGGCGCGCGAAACCCGGTGCCCACGCCGGTGCGGATCGTCAGGTAGCGATGGGCCCGCACCTTGAAGCTCGCCCGGGGCGTGAACACGTGGCCAAACTCATTGTGCCAGTCGTAGCGGAGCCCGTGCAGAAACTCGAGCCACGAGGTGATGTGCCAGTCCCCCTGCACGAAGACCCCCGGGATGTGGTAGTTGAACTCGGCCAGGGCCAGGTTCTCCTCGAGGCTCTCGAACCGATAGGACAGGCCGCCCAGGAGCGTGTACTTCCGATGGGCCTTCCACCCCGCGATCTGGTGGGCATAGACCATCCACTGGGTGCCCCGGTAGTACTCGCCTTCGTAGTCCGAGTCCTGCAGGTGATACACCAGGCTGGCCACGGTCTCGGTCCACACCCCCTTGTCGAACTTGCGCGTGAGCTTGAGCGCCGACTCCATCCGCTTGGTGAGGATCGACTCGGAAAAAAGCCTGCGACCGTTGCCTCCGTCTGGATCGTAGTCGTTGATCACGGCCAGGAAATGGCCCATCCCGCCCCCCTGCCGCTTCTCCTGGAGGCCGGAGACCCGGAGCATCAGCTCCGTCTTGCCGCTCGGCCGCCACCGCCCGGTGGCCGCCGCGATGGTTCGGGTATACCCCGCGTACTCGCTGACTCCATCGTCGTCGCCGTCGATCTTCTGGTGCCCGCTGTGACTTCCCACCAGCGAGAGGCTGAAGGGTCCCTTGGCGAGGGAGGCAAAGCCGGAGAGCTTGTGGTGACCGAACATGCCGCCCTCCAGCAGCACCTGCGCATGACCGCCACGGCGGGGACGCTGGCTGATCACGTTCACCACCCCGGAGATGGCGTCGGTGCCATAGAGCACCGAGGAGGCGCCCTTGACGATCTCCACCTGCCGGATGTCCGCCGCGTCCAGAAAAACGAAGCCGTAGGTCGTGCCCAGGCTGCTGAACAGGGGGATGCCGTCCACCAACAGGAGCGTGTACCGGCCGGGGAGGCCCGAGAGCTTGATGGAGGTCGTGTTGCAGATGGAGCACTGGTTGTCCACCCGGATGCCGATCTCGCCCTCCAGGGCCTGGGCCAGGTTGGTGGCGCCCTTGGCCTCGATCCGGGCCCTGGGGACGACCTCCGTCTTGACGGGTGTGTTCTTGATCCGACGACGTGTGCGCGTGCCCGTGGTGACGAACTCGCTGGTCTCGAAGGTCAGCTCGTCCTTCGGGGCGCGGCGTTTCTCGGCAGCGCTCTTGGCCTTGCGTCGGGTCTGCCGCCGCCGGGGGCTGGCGACCCCCAGCTCCTCCGGAGACATCTCGTTGCCGGAGGCAGGGCGCTTCGCCGGGGGTCTCGCGGGGGCTGCGAGGGTCGCAGGAGGGGCAAGGACCATTGCGACCCAAAGGAGATTGAAGACGATGACCGAGTGCAGCAGGTGAGTTCGAATGCCGGTTCGCATGGGGGCTCCAGGTTTCTGGTAGAGATGTGATAGCAGGCGCTGGAGCTAGCAATTCCCAGGCCAGCGAAACCGGCACCGGGTCGCTGGACCCATTGGCCTGATTGTTCCGTGATTACAGTATTCTGGCGGGTTGCCACGAATTCGCCGGCCCGGGCGGTGCTTACCTGACTGGTAAGTGGGGGTACCCTGTGCGAAGGAGCCCGGGCGGTCAGTGATCGCGAAAGCGATCCAGCTCGAAGCGGCTCACATAGTGGCTGAAGGCCCGCTGGCTCAGCCCGAGCTGGGCCGCGGCGTTCTTCTTCACCCAGCCGACGCTCTCCAGGGCATCGAGAAGCACCTGGCGCTTGAACCCCTCCACCTGAACCTGGAAGGTGGTGCCCTCGGACGCTTCCGGGGTGTGTATCTCCTGGAGCTCCATGGGGAGATGATCCGCATCCACGTAGCCGCCCCCGGCGAGGACCAGGGCGCGCTCCAGGATGTTTCGGAGCTCCCGCACGTTGCCAGGCCAGTGGTACGCCTGGACGATCCGCATCGCCTCCGGGGTGATTCCCTTGGCCACGAGGCCGCAGCTCCGCGCGACGTGACACAGCAGATGCACGCCCAGCTTGGGGATGTCCTCGGGGCGCTCGCGGAGGGGCGGGAGGTGGATCGGAAACACGTTGAGGCGATAGTACAGGTCGGCGCGGAACTGCTTCTGCTCGATGAGCACCCCGGGGTCCTTGTTGGTGGCGGCGATGACCCGGGCGTCCACCGCGACCTCGGTGGCGCCGCCGATCCGGGTAAACCGACGCTCCTCGAGGACCCGCAGGAGCTTGGACTGCAGATCCATGGGGATCTCGGCGATCTCGTCCAGGAAGATGTTCCCCTGCCCCGCCAGCTCGAACTTGCCCTTGCGGGACTCGTAGGCGCCGGTGAACGCCCCCTTCATGTGCCCGAAGAGCTCGGACTCGAACAGCTGCGCCGGAATGCCGGGGCAGTTGACCTTGATCAGGGGCTGCCGCCGCGCCGTGGACGCCTCGTGGATCACGCGGGCCACCAGCTCCTTGCCCGTGCCGCTCTCACCGGTGATGAGCACGGTCGACCGCGTGGCAGCGACCTTGTTCGCCAGGCTTCGGATCGTCTGCATCGCCTTCGAGTCGCCAACCAGCTCGATCTTGGATTCGCCCTCGAGCACCTCTCCGATGAGGTAGGAGTGCTCCGCACGGATGGAGGCCGTCTCCAGTGCCTTGTCCACGAGGATCGACATCGCCTCGAGCTCGAAGGGCTTCTGAACATACTCGACAGCTCCGAACTTCATCGCGTCCACGGCGTCCTGGATTGTGCCGTGGGCGGTGATGACGATGATCGGAAGGGAGGGTGCCGGGTCGCGGGCGAACTTCAGGACATCGATACCCGAGCCATCCGGGAGCCGGACATCGGTGATGAGCAGATCGAACAGCTCCTGCTCCAGCCTCTGTTTCGCCTCGGACACGCGCCCCGCGCTGACCAGGACATGCCCGGCCTCCTGAAGCCGCAGAACCAGGAGCTTCACGCTCCTGGGCTCGTCATCGACGATTAGGATCCTGCTCATCTTTCGTGCTCTGCGGGCTCCTCGGAAGCCTCGTGCGTCTTCCCTGAGCCGGAGCCTGCATTCTCCTCCCGTCGGGCGGGTGTGTCGAGGGGCTCGTGGGTGTCTCTGTCGTTGCGGACCGGAATGGTGAGGGTGGCGCAGGTGCCCCCCTGCGGGCGTGGATCGAGCCTCACGGTCGCCCCGAGGATGTCGGCGACCTTCTGGACAATGGCGAGGCCGAGGCCCGTGCCCGCCTCCCTTCCGGTCACAAAGGGCTCGAAGGCGCGGGCGGCCAGGTGTGAATCGACGCCGGCCCCTTCGTCCATCACGCGGAAGACGACCTTCTCCCCCTCACCTGGATCGGCCGTCAGCTGGATCAGCCCGCCATCGGGTGAGGCGGCACGTGCGTTGTCCACGAGATTCACCAGGGCCTGGCAGATCAGCAGCGGATCGGCCTCGAGGAGCCCCGCCGGCACGGTACAGCGCCGCTCCCAGCGGAGCGTGGTGCCGCTCGACCTGTCCTGGCTGCGCGTGACCTTCTCCTGAAGGTCAGAAAGCAGGACGTCGCAGTCTATCGGCTCCGGGTGGCACTCCACGGGCCGGGTGTAGTCCAGCAGCCTGTCGATCAGCTCGACAATGCGATCGACCTCTTCGGTGATGTCCTCGATGAACGACGCCGCCTCGGGTACACGGCGCGCCGTGGTCTCGGCGGCTGCGCGCACGATGTGCAGCGGATTCCGGAGCTCGTGCGCCAGTGCTCCGCTGAGCTGACCGAGCGCGGCAAACCGCTCGGACCGGACCAGCGCGGCCTCGGTCTCGAGTAGCTGGTGCCTGGTTTGCGCCATCTTGTCGACAAGGCGATCCCTCAGGACGGTGACCTCCTCCAGCAGGCGGCTCTTGTCATCAACGCTGGTCCGGAGCTCGTCCGTCGCGCGATCGATCTCCGCCATCATCTCCTCGAATGCGCGCCGCAGCCGGGCGATCTCATCCCCCTTTTTTGCCGTGTCTTTCGATGGGCTCCAACCGCTGCGCTCAATCTGCTGCTGGAGCCTACCCATGGGCCGTATGACGAACCGATGCACGAGCACGTTGAGCACGATCCCCGCGATCAGGAACAGCAACAGCGCGAACACGAGGCTGCTGAGCCGATGCCGCAATACGCCCTGCTCCAGAGCGGCAAGGCTCTTGGCGACGTGGATCGCATAGAGCGGGCGGCCCACTTCGTCGGTCACCGCCAGGCTGGCATCCGCAGAGGGCACCCCGTCATGGCTGTGGCCCTCGTGTTTCCAGACGACCGTCACCCGACCGGAGAGCACCGCGTCGATGTCGGGCTCGCGCCAGGTTCGACCAATACGTTTGGGGAGGCTCGAGGCCAGGACGACGCTTCGACGATCGAGGATCATGATCTCCAGGTCATGATGCTGCCGCCCCAGGGTCTCGAGGTAGCCCTGCAAGGTGGTGACGGGCTTGCCCGAGCGTTGCGCCTGCTCGACGGAGAACCGTAACCCGAGCCCGAGGTGCCGCAGCGCCTTGAGCTCGGACTCCATGTAGTCCCTTCGGGACGCGGACACGTGCCAGCAGTCGTGCCCCAGCCAGACAAACAGCAGAACCAGGTTCAGCGGCAAAAGGAGCTTCCAACGGAGGGTCACGTTATCTCCTGTCCGGTTGCGGCGACTGGAGCCGCCACCGGCGTGGTCACGTTACCACGCTCCGTAGGAGAAGCAATCACGCAGACGACACCTCGTTCCCATCCCGGAAGCGGGCTTCGATCTGCCATCTCACGGCGATGCACCCCACATCCTGCGCACGTCGTCGGCACCGTGAGCGTCTACGGGCCATCCGTTCCATGCGGGAAGGTGAAGTCACGAGGGAAAATCGCCTTTCTCCAGCACGCAGATGCCCCGTCCGAGAACGGCCATGCAGTCGGCCCCGGCACAGGTCAGGCACGTCGGCTCACCGGCGCCCCGGGCTTTCTTGGTGCCCATGAACTCTTCGCCACAGGTCGTGCACGTATCCGAGTCGACGATGGGTGCGTATTCGGGGAACCTGGCGGGGACATCTTCAATGTCGATAAGCTCGTCTTCTGGCATCGACAGAGTGTCGAAGGACTTCTCCCGAAACAGCTCCGCCATTCTTTTTGATGCCTCCGGGTTCTGCTGGCGCTCTTTGACAATCCGACGGAAGAGATCGGCAGCCTCCTTGTCTCGCTCCGAGGCGTCTTCCCGGTCCCATCGCTGGGGCTTGACCGCAATGCGTACGGCGCGGCCGGTCTTCCGCGACATGATCGTCACCGCCGTCTTTCCGAGGTCTTTGTAGATCAACGCGTTGTTACCCAGGGAGCACCCGGTGGCCATCTGGATTCCGTCAACGAAGCAGCTGTTGCACTCGACGACCGCCAGCAGCTCCTCCATGCCGGTATTGTCGAAGCCGAGCCTCTTCAGGCCGGCCCAGCCCGCCATGACGCCGAACGCGAGCCCCGGACAGTAGTGACCGTGGAGCCGCGCCGCCTGTACCAAGAGCCCGGTGAGGTCACCGCCGCGCAGAAGCGCCTTTGTCTCTTTCCTCGGATCTCCGTCGTTCATGGTCCTTTTCCCTTCGTTCGAACTCATGGTCGCAGGCGTGCTCGTCAACGAAGCGAGCGTGTTCGTGGAAATGGCCCGCCTCCGGATTCGGAACGTGGCTCGTCTGGCCGGGCTCCGTGCAGCGTCGGCACCACGACCGTGACACCCCCGACCTCTCCGATGATGACATCGATTCGAAAGGCCTCCCGGATCACCTCCGGGGTGATGATGTCCCATCCGCCTGCGGCGAGGAGCCTGCCCTGCTTGAGCAGGATGAAACGATCCGCGAACCGGAACGCATTGTTGAGATTGTGGGTCACCACGAGCGAGGCGATGCCCAGGTCGCGCGTCACGGTGCGCAGGAGGCTCATCACCTCGATCTGGTTGACCGGGTCCAGGTGGTTGATGGGCTCGTCCAGAAGCAGGATCTTCGGTTCCTGCGCCAGCGCCCGAGCCAGGATCACCTTCTGCAGCTCGCCGCCGCTGAGCTCAATGGTGGGCCTCATCGCAAGGGACTCCAGGTGGACCAACCGCAAGATCTCCTCGACCTTCTGCAGGTCTTGTTCCTCCGTCCATCCTCCATCGCGCGCTTTTCGCCCGAGCAGCACGGCGTCGAAGACTGTGCAGTGAGCCGCCTCCTGCCGCTGGGGCATGTAGCCGAAGTGCTTGGCGATCTCCCGTCCGCTCATGTCTCTTACCGCAGCGTCGCCGATCAGCACAGTACCGCTCCGTGGGCGTAGCAGACGGTTGATGTTCTTCAGAAGGGTTGTCTTACCGGAGCCGTTTTCTCCCAGGATCGCTACCAGGCAGCCCGATGGAACCTCGAACGTCAAGTCGTGCAAGATGTCTTCGTCGCTGTAGGAGAAATGAAGATTTTGGATCCTCAGAGTCATGACCGAATATCCCTGTGTTTCATGAGCAGATACAGAAAGAGAGGAGCGCCCGCGAAGGAAGTCAGGATCCCGACGGGTAGGATGATGGGCGCCATCACCGTCCGCGCCAGCAGGTCCGAGACGAGCAGGAGCAGCCCACCGGCGAGGGCTGAGTAGGGAAACAGGAATCGGTGATCCTGTCCGATGACCATCCGCACGATGTGGGGGGCAATCAGGCCGACGAATCCGATGATCCCCAGGAACGCGGTGGTGACGGACGCCGCCAGCGCGGCAAGCACGAGCGCGGTGAGCCGGAGTGAAGAGACGCCAACGCCCAGGCTCCTGGCCGTGTCGTCTCCCCAGGTCATCGCGTTGAAGTGCCAGCCTTTCCAAAGGAAGTACGCGGTCGGGGCGAGGAGGGCGATGGCGATGATGGTGAGCTCGGGCCACTGCGCTTTTTTGAGGTCGCCGAACGTCCAAAACACTGCGGAAGCGATCTGGATGTCAGTGGCGAAATACTGCAGCAACATGGTCGCCGATCCGAAAAAGGCGCTGAGCGCGACGCCCGCCAGGATCAGCGCCGCGGGCGAGAGATTGCGCAAGGAGGAAAGAAGCACCAGGGCGACGACGGTGATGAGGGAGCCCGCGAACGCGCACACGACGATCACGTACGGCGACGAGGCGAAGGTGCTCGTCGTGCCCGTCACGGCGGTGGTTCCCACGCCCAGGACGATGATGGCGAAGACCGCTCCGAAGACGGCTCCTTGGGAGATGCCGAGCGTAAAAGGCGAAGCGAGCGGGTTCCTGAGCACGTTCTGCATCGCGGTGCCGGACAGGCCGAGACCGGCTCCGGCAAGGAGCGCCGCCAGCACCTGCGGGATGCGAATCTTCCAGATCACATGCAACGTGGGCTCGTCTCCCCGACCGATGAGCGCAGCGGCGATGTCGCCGAGACGGATGGGATAGGCGCCCGTTCGCAGGGAAACCACGATAGCCACGGTGATCAGAGCCAGGAGCGCGCAGCCCACGAGGAGCTTCTTCCTCACGTGCTGTGTGTACTGTTCCTTGATCTCTCCTCCGCGCATCTCACCTCCACTCGATCGAACCGCGCGCGGGGAAGCGCAGGGTCCGAAAGGCCGGAATCTCCCGATCCGGACGGATGTCGAGAAAGGTCTCCATGATCTCGCGGGATTTTCCTTCCATGCTGATGTCCTCGAACCGATCCGGATACAGAGACTTGCCGATGAAGTAGGCGTTGAGCAGTGCCAGCTCGATGTTGGTGTTGTAGTAGTTGTAGGGCAAAAGCGACAGGGTCCTGTCGGAACTGGAAGCCCGGAGCAAGCGGTAGAAGCCCCTGCTCTTCTCGAAGTCCTGGTCTAGGATCAGCCGGCTCCCGGCATCGACGAAGATGAAGTCCGGATTCCAGACCAGGATCTTCTCTCTGTCCACGAAGAAGTGTCCCCTCCTGCCCAGGCCGTCTGCCAGATTGCGCGCCCCGACCATGCGGCCGGGGGGATACCCTCCCTCCGTGCTGGTCAGGCCGTGGGCGCCTTTGTAAGAAATCCCACCGAAATAGGCGGAGGGCCTGTTCTTCTCCTCGATGCCCGCGGTTCTTGCCCTCAGATCCTTCTCCAGGGACGCCACATAGTCGTTGAGCCTGGTGGCGCGCTCCTTCTTGCCGAGGATTTCCCCCAGGAGCGACAGGCTGCGCTGTGCTTCCTCACGCCACACGCCCAGCGCGCCATACGACAGGTACACCGTCGGTACCCCGGTCTTCGCCTGGATGTTGGCCAGCAGGGCAGGGTCGATGCCGACGGCAACGATGACGTCGGGGCGGCACATCAGTACCTTCTCGGGGTCGGGTAGCGCCCCCGGCCCGCCGGATCCCACCACGGGAAGGCTCAGGAGCTTCTTGCTGAGCTTGCTCGCGTAGGGCCGCACGTACAGGTCACGCGTCATCCGTTTCTCGAAATCCTCGATACCGACGATCCGGTCGAGCACACCGAGATAGACAACGAGCCGCAGGCTCCCCGGCCCGAGCGCGATGAGGCGTTTCACCTCCCGGGGAACGGTCACCTTCCGTCCCGCAAGGTCCGTCACCGTCCGCCCGGCACGGCGCTGGCGTGCGTGGGGGAAGACAAACAGAGCGATCGTGACCACGATGGAGACCGCAACCAGACCGGCCGCGACCGCGAAAACTCTGTAGCTGCGTCTGCTCATGGCTCTGGCTTACTCCAGGCGATACTGCCGGTGCGCCCTTCCGTGCGCCTGAGCACGCGTCCGTCCACGGCGATCGTAGCCAGGTATTCCGAGATACGCCTGACCAGCTCCTGGCGACGAAGGTCGCCGAGTCCATCGAAGTACTCTGTGTAGAAGTGAGTGGCCTTGTCGACGGGCTCGCGCCTCTCCCAGGAGACCTCCTGGAACTCGACGCTCGGCGAGCATCCCATGGCGTAGAGAAGATTGAACGCGACGAGCACGCTCCCGGCCATGCCGGCCAGCGAAGGGCTGGGGGCTCCGGTCAGGTGGTTCCGGAGATCCTCCAGCAGGGGGTCCGTCCGCCGACCAGCCCACCCCCGGAAGTAGCAGCCGCCCCGGCTGGCATCGTGGAGCTTGAGAAACGCCTCGGGCGTTCGGATCGCGGGCGTCATGCAGGCGAGCACCAGGTCAAAGGCACGCTCCCACCCGTACGCCGCCAGGTCGACCCCTTCCCAATCGGCCTCCACCGGCAAGACGCGCGGGGCCTGCTCCGCGGGAAGCGCCTCACGCATGCGCCCGAGCATGCCCGGTGAGAAGTCCAACGCATGGACTTCCGCGCCATGCTTCGCAAGTGCGATTGCCAGGCGGCCGGTACCACAGCCCACGTCTAGAACACGCATGCCTTCGCGGAAGAGCCCACGGTCGGTGAGCGCGGCCACTAGCTCCCCGGCTTCCTCGTTCTTCTCGTCCGACCTCTCGCTCCAGCGGTCGTAGTCAACGGCCATGCGGTCCCAGACGCGGCTAGAGGTATAGCCCTTGGAGCCGGTATTCGGGATTCTGGCAGTGGCCTCTTCCCACGCGCGAATCCATGACCGGGGGGAGCAGATGTCCTCTTGCATGAGTTTGTTCTCCATCTTCAGAACCTGAGATCGAGCCCACCCATGACGGTGATCCCGGGCATCGCGTAACCGTACTCCTCCTCGTAACGCTGGTTGAGGAGGTTCTCCAGGTTCAGGAAGACGCGACCTTCCTTTCCCCTCTTTCCCTTGAGCACGGGATAGGAAACGTTGACGTCCATGTCCACATAGGCGTTCATCTTCGCGAGCGAGGCTGCCCCCGGCACCGACAGGTTGCCACGGACCGCGTGGCGTAGGCCCACATAGCGCGAGACCAGTCGTGCCTTCAGCCCGCTGGAGTGGCGATAGTCCAGCCCCAGGCTGAACCTGTGCTCCGGCAGCTCTGCGAGCTCGTCGCTCAGGTTGGAGCTGTTGTCGAGGGCATCCCCGTGCTTCTTCGTCTTCTGGAAGGTGTAGTTGCCCCAGACCGAGAACCCCCGCGGCAGCTTACATGAGACCTCGAGCTCGAACCCCACCAAATCCACCCTATCGATGTTGTAGACGACACGGCTGGGCTTGTAGCCGAAAATCGTGCGCACGTAGTCGCCGACCTGGTAGTAGTATCCCCTGAGCTTTGCCTCGAGCCAGCTGCGTAGTTTCTGGCCGATTTCCAGCTCCCCCTGGTGCGCCTTCTCCGAGGTCAGATCCTTGCGGTCCGCAGGCTGAAAACCAGAGTACCACCAGTAGTACTCCGGTAGCGTCGGGAAGCGGTAGGCACGGGCGTAGCGGCCCGTGATGCGTCCGCCCTTCCATGGCCGTACGGAGATCGCCAGACGCGGGCTCCAGGTGTTTTCATCGAGGGTGGGAGCATTGGCCTCGGGCCCGTCTGCGTGGAAGCTGTCGAAACGCAGCCCAATTCCTACTTCCAACCAACCCTTGAACCTCCAGGTATCCTGCAGGTAGGCGCCGTGCCGGGAGGAGATGTTTCGCATGCCCGAGGAGGCCGTAGGCATCCCCCATTCGGAGAAATAGGTGGTGTCGACGTTGGAAACATACATGTTTCCATAGCCCAGATAGTGTCCCTCTGCGCCGTACTCGATCTTGTGGTGCCCGGCACCCTTGAAGGAGTTGTTGAAATCGGCCCGCCAGTCCCAGTTCCAGTCCTCCGGCTTGCTGTCTCGCCGGAGCGTCAAGTGGTTCGGGGCATCCATGGCGTAGAAATGCTCTCTCCGCTTCTCATCGAAGAGATGGACCTGGAGCGAGAAGCCGAAGTTGTCGGCCTTCCGGGACAGGCCCCAGTCGAACTGCCAACGCTCGTTCAGCCAATAGCTTCCATCACCCCAGTCCTTGGGGCCCCACAGCCCCACCCCATGGTCCCGGAACCCGACGTACGGTCCGCCGAGCTGGCTGTCCAGCGATTCACTCTTCCGGTCATCGTAGTAGGGACTGTCGGGACGGTTGTACACGATCATCCCGCCCTTGCCGGCCGTGTAGCGCACCCCAGCGGTCAATGTCAACGCGGCCGGGAGCTTGAGCCCGACGCGCGCTGCGATGGCGTTGCGGATGGCGAACGCATTGCGCAGACAACCGTCAGTCTCGTAATGACTCGCCGCCAGGTTGTATCTCAGAAGGCCGATTCCCCCGCCGTGCGACGCCTCCAGGTTCCAGGTCCCGAGGTTGCCACCCGCGCTGCGGACGATGGTGCGTAGCTTGTCCGACCCCAGCCTCGTAACGATGTTAACCACCCCGCCGAGCGTGTTGCCGTACTTGGCCGGCCCGGCCCCCCGGAAGACCTCCACTCGATCCACCTCCTCGAGTGAGAGCGAGGACCAGTCCACGTAGTACCCGCCGTAGACTCCGGCACCGTGCTGGCTGGCGCCATTCAGCAGGATCAGCAGGCGCGATTCTTCGAGGCCACGGATACGGAGCTTGTTGTTGTCGCTGCCCGCGAAAGACTTGCGGCTGAGCTGCACACCCGCCAGATCCTTGAAGAGACCTTCGACGCCCGCGGAACGCTGCACCCGGGCCGATTCCTCCGAGTAGATCACCTCCTTCGTGTGGGTCGACGACTGCTTTCTCGGTGCCACGACGACCGTTTCGTATTCGACGGCCTTGTGCTTGGACTTTTTCCTGGCCGGCTCGCTTGTCGTGGCTACCGGCGTCTTCGGTGGTTTTTTCGTTCCGCCCTTTTCGCGGCCGAACGATGTGGCTGGCGCGATCAGCAGCATCGCAGCCAGAGTGAGGCCAACAGCAGAGGCTCTCCTTTCTGTTGTGTGTAAGACGATTCTCACTTTTGTGTTACCTCCTGGAAAAACACCCATCCCACTTCAAGAACCCATCCCACCTCAGCCTACACACCCATACCAGTGGTGATCATCGAGAACGCTTTTCGATTCGGTGATGATCGTATCCGAGGGAGATTGCCCCGTGACCTCTTGATTTCCGATCCATTCTTACTCGACAAAGTAGTTGCGCATTGGAGCCTCTTATTATCATGTAGAAATATTCCGTTGCGACACGGTAACACGATAATCGAACACATAACACGCAACCCTGTCCGATGCAAATCCACTTTTGTGTGGGATAGGGGACAGTGCTCGGAATAGGTCGCTGTGGGAATGTCCCTTGGGACCGGGCTTCGATGGGATCTGTCCGCCCTGGCCGGAGCTGACCTACCTCGACCGGGGCTACTTGATCAGCTTGAACTCGATGCGGCGGTTCTTGGCGCGCCCACGTCGGCGGCGATTGCTGGTGATGGGCTCCTTGGGCCCGACGCCCTCCACCTCCAGGCGGCTCGCGGCCACGCCTTGCTTTACCAGCCAGGCCTTCACCGCCTCGGCTCTCCGCAGGGACAGCTTGATGTTGCGCGACAGCTTGCCGCGGTTGTCCGTGTGGCCACGGATGAGGATCCGCAGGCCGGCATACCGCTTGAGGATGCGCGCCGCCGCCCGCAGGATGCGGTGGGATCGCCGACGGATCTTGGCCTTGTTGTAGGCGAAGTAGATGCCGCGGATGGTGCCGGAGAAGCGCCGCACGGCGATGGGGATCTTGTCCGGGCAACCGTCCTTGTCCTGGAAGCCGTTGAAGTTCTCGGGCTTCGTCGGGCACTTGTCGGAGACGTCCGGGATGGAGTCGCCGTCGGTGTCGGCCGGGCAACCGTCCTTGGTGCGCGCCGCGACCTTCGGGCACTTGTCGTCTGGGTCCACGACGCCGTCCCCGTCACCGTCGGGGCAGCCCGTCGGTGGGGCGCCGGGCTTGTCCGGGCAGCGGTCCTTGGCGTCCAACACGCCGTCACGGTCACGGTCCCTGGGACAGCCGTCTGCCGTATTGGCCGGCACCTTGGGGCACTTGTCGATGTGATCGGCCACGGAGTCCCCGTCGGAATCGGGGCAGCCGTGGGGCGCGGGGCCAGCCCTGTGGGGACACTGATCCTGCTCGTCGATGATGGTGTCCTTGTCGCTGTCCTTGGGGCACCCGTCCGGGGTCTTGGCGGCCCGCCTCGGGCACTTGTCCCGATTGTCCGTCAGTCCGTCCCCATCGGTGTCCGGGCAGCCGCTGGGTGCCTTGCCCTTGACCTTGGGACAGTGGTCCTTGCCGTCGGAGATGCCGTCGCCGTCGGCGTCTCTTTCCCAGTTGAGCACGAGGGAAATTCCCACCAGCGCCGAGAAGTGGTGCACCGAATGGTACAGACCGTCGGAGACGATGTGCCGGAGGTCCAGGCGCACCGCCGCCCACTTCGCAAAATAGACCTTGAGACCCACGCCCCAGTGGAATGCGACGTCCGCGTCCTTGCCCAGGACGTCGGCCGAGGAGGACACCCCGACCATGCCCCCGCCGACGACCACGAATGGCACCAGGTCCTTCCAGATGGGGTAGCCGAGGATGAAGTGTGCGTGGAGACCATAGGCGATGGCGCTCTGATCATTCGCCCTGGAAGGAATGATGCCCAGCTCGACCTCTGCGCCCAGGTAGGGAATGGGCAGATATCCGAGGCGCAACCCGAGCTCCGGAGCCACCGTGTCGAAGGTGTGGTGCCGCAGGGCCGTGGTCCCCAGCATGTCGTGCTCATCGGGATAGAAATGCGGTCCTGCGTAGAGGCCCAGCTCCCAAAGATGGCGTTGCTTTTTGAATTGCGCCGAAGCGGGAGTCGCGGCCAGGAGTATCGCCGTGGCGATGGTGGCCGAAATGATCCGTCCGTGTGGTGTCATCCTGCTTGTCCTCCCGTTGAGCCCAGCCTAGTCGCCAATGGCACCCCCGATGATAGGGCTTTTCTGACGTTTGTCAGCGAAATTGTCTGCCCGGTGGCTTGCCCAGGGTCGTAGCGCCAATTCGAGCGGCCACCCTTGGAGCTAGGAAATCGTCTTCCGAGCCCGGTCCGCAGCGGACCGGGCTCGGAAGACCGGGCGAATCCTCTTGCCTGTGGTGGTACATCGCGTAACCTGTACATATGTTCAGTGCTCGTGACGACGACCGTGAGACCAAAGCCGTGGACTATGCCGAGCTGCACTGTCACAGCGGGTTCTCACTGCTGGACGGGGCCTGCACCCCGGAGCGGCTGGTGGCGCGGGCCGCGGACCTGGGGTACCGGGCGCTGGCCCTGACGGACCACGACGACCTGGGCGGGATCGTGCGACACCTGGGAGCCGGGCAGGCCCTTGGCCCTGGACGAGAGCTGCACACCATCGCCGGGGCGGAGCTCACCTTCGAGGGCGACCATCACCTGACCGTGGTGGTCGCCGACGCCCGGGGCTGGGCCCACCTGTCGACCCTGGTGAGCCTCGCCCGCATGCGCACCGCCAAAGACGCGGTCAACGACCGGGGCTGCCCGCGGGTCCGGCTGGAGGAGCTCTTGGCGCGCCCCGAGGGGCTGGTGGTCCTGTCGGGCTGCCCGCGGGGGCGCATCCCCACCCTGGTGCGGCAGGGAGACGAGCCCGGGGCGCGGCGGTTCGCAGACCCACTCCGGGAGGCCTTCGGCGACCGCTTCGTGGTGGAGGTCATGGACCACGACACCCCCGAGGAGAGCGACCTGGTGGCCCCCCTGATCGCCCTCGCCCGGCGCCTGGACGCGCCCTGGGTGGTGACGAACAACGTCCACTACGCCGATCCCGCCGGGCGCGAGGTCCACGACGTCCTGACCTGTCTGCGGCACCAGGTCACCCTGGACGAGGCGGGGACCCGGCTGCGGCCCAATGACGGTTGGCACCTGGTGGACCGGGCGCGGCTGGCCCAGCGCTGGCGCCAGGATCCGACCGGGCTGCGCCAGTCCGTGGCGCTGGCCGAGCGCTGCACCTTCGTGCTGGACGACCTGGCGCCGCGGCTGCCGGCGTTCCCCCTGCCCCCGGGCACGGACGCGGACGCGTTCCTGGCGGGCCTCGTGGCCGAGGGTATGAACGACCGCTACCCCTGCCCCGACGCGCGGCACCACCGCCAGCTCGCCCACGAGCTGGACATCATCGGGCGGCTGGGCCTGGCGGGCTACTTCCTCATCGTCTGGGACATCGTGCGGTTCTGTCGACGCCACGGCATCCTCTGCCAGGGCCGGGGCTCGGCGGCCAACTCGGCGGTGTGCTACTGCCTGGGCATCACCGCCGTGGACCCCATCGGCATGGAGCTGCTCTTCGAGCGGTTCCTCTCCGAGTCACGCGGTGAGCCGCCGGACATCGACCTGGACATCGCCCACCGGAACCGGGAGGAGGTGCTGCAGTACGTCTACGAGCGGTACGGCCGGGACCACGCCGCCATGGTGTGCGAGGCCATCACCTACCGCGCCCGTTCGGCCGTGCGAGACGCCGCCCGGGCCCTGGGCTTCTCCGCCGACCAGGGGGACGCCCTGGCGGCGCAGACGGACCGGCACCACGAGGCGGCGGACGCAGCGGCGGACCTGGCCGCGGGCGGGCTGGAGGCGGCGGGGGCCGGGCCGGGGGCCGGGCTAGCCGAAAAATCCCGGATCGAGGCGGCTGGACTCGATCCGGCGGACGCCAGGGTGCAGGCACTCCTGCGCGTGGTGCACGGGCTCAACGAGCTGCCGCGGCACCGCTCCATCCACGTGGGCGGCTTCGTGATCACGGCCAACCCGCTGTACGAGGTGGTGCCCATGGAGCCTGCCTCCATGCCCAACCGCACGGTCATCGCCTGGGACAAGGACGACCTGCCGCCGACAGGGCTGGTGAAGTTCGACCTGCTCGGGCTGGGCATGCTCACCTTGCTGCAGGACGCCGGGCACCTCATCCGGCGCACCTGCGGGGACGACCTGGACCTGGCGAAGCTGCCCATGGACGACCCCCAGGTCTACGACCTCCTCTGCGCGGCCGACACCGTGGGACTCTTCCAGGTGGAGTCCCGGGCCCAGATGAACACCCTGCCCCGCCTGCGGCCGCGCAAGTTCTACGACCTGGTGGTGGAGGTGGCGCTGATCCGGCCGGGACCCATCCAGGGCGACATGGTGCACCCCTACCTTCGACGACGACGGGGCGAGGAGCCCGTGGAGTATTTGCACCCGAGCCTGGAGCCGGTGCTCGAGCGTACCCTGGGGGTGCCGCTCTTCCAGGAGCAGGGCATGAAGTGCGCCGTGGTGTGCGCGGGGTTCTCGCCCGAGCAGGCCGACGAGCTGCGGCGGGCCATGGGGTTCAAACGCTCGGACGCGCGCATGGCGCGCATCGGCACAGAGCTGGTGGCGGGCCTTCGGAGAAATGGCCTGGACGAGGCAACCATCGAGCGCATCGTCGGCCAGCTCACGGCCTTCTCCAACTACGGCTTCCCCGAGTCCCACTCGGCGAGCTTCGCGCTCATCGTCTACGCCTCGGCCTACGTGAAGCTGTACTACGCGCCGGAGTTTCTCGCCTGTCTGTGTAACGCCCAGCCCATGGGGTTCTACGGCCCCGGCACCCTGGTGCACGACGCCCGGCGCCGGGGGGTGGAGGTGCGCCCGCCAGACCTGTGGCGCGGCCGCTGGCTCTGCTCCATCGAGTCGTCGGACAAGCCTCCGGGCGAGCCCCAGGAGGGCACCGTTGTCGACATCCGAGGGCCGCGCCGGGCCGTGCGCCTGGGCATGCGGCTCGTGCAGGGCCTCGGCCCCGTGGCCCGGGAGCGCCTCGAAGGGGCCCTGGCGGACGGCCCCTTCCGCTCCATCGACGACGTGGTGCACCGCTCGGGCCTGGGCGTGCCCGACCTGCGCACCCTGGCCAAAGCCGGCGCCTTCGTCTCGTTCTGCCCGGATCGGCGCCAGGCCCTGTGGGAGGTGCTCCGCCTGGCGCACAGCCGCGGCGCGCCCCTCGCCCCCGCGCCGGCCGACCCGCACGGCGCTCCGGGGCGACCCCTGGACCCAGCCGAGGAGATCCTCCACGACTACGCCGCCACGGGGGCCTCCACGGGGGGCCACCCCATGGAGCATCTCCGCCCACAGATGCAACGCCGCGGGGTCGTCCGCTCCGACGACCTCCGCCGCCGCCCCAACAACCGCAAGGTTCGCGTGGGCGGCGTCGTCATCTGTCGCCAGCGCCCGGGGACGGCCAAGGGGTTCTTCTTCGTGACCCTGGAGGACGAAGCCGGAATGGTGAACGTCATCGTCCGCCCCCAGCGCTTCGAAAAAAACGCCCGGCTCCTGCGCACCGCCCCCGTCCTGTTGGTGGAGGGCCGCCTCCAGAACGACCAGGGCGTGGTGAACGTCCTCGGCGACCGCTTCGCCCCGGTCGCGGCCCCCGCAGGCCCGGTGCAGGTTCAATCACACGATTTTCACTGACGGCCTCTGCGGTGTCAGCGTCCGCCGAGGCTCCGGGGACCGGGTCGCAACGCGTCCGGCCTCGGTTTCGGTCTCGACCTCGGAAAGCGACGGCGCGGGTGCCGATGTTGGAGGCTGCCAATGGGCTGTTTCAACGCATCGCACCCACGAGGATCATTCCTCTTGCACGCAATGCCGTAGAACAGACGGGCCAACTCCGCGGCCCTTGGCGTGCCACGACAACGGCCCAAGACCCGCCCGGTCTCGTAGCAGCCTCGATCGCCAGAGTAGACGCACGCCATGCCATAGCGCTCCACCGCCGCAGCTTCGTCTCGGCAGATCCCCAGCCCTTTTTCGTACATCTGCCCGACGCGAAAACAGGCATCGCTGCAGCCCAGGGCGCATGCCTCCTCGTAGTAGCGCGCGGCAAGAGGAAACGACTGGTCGACCCCTGCGCCCCGAAAGTAGGCCTCGCCGAGCGCCACGCAGGATCGGGCGTCGCCCCGCTGGCACGCCGAGTGACACAACCCCAGCGACCGGCTACACGGATGGCTGCTCCTATCATCGCAGTCGTAGATTCCACCACACGTCAATGAAAGAAAAACACATGCGGTCCACGCGCGAGCAAGCCCGAAGCGCTTGCCCGTGGTCCCATGGCATCGTGACATCACCGGCATGCAGACACCTCTCACTTCTCACTTTATTCATCCGAGCGCGTCGGGCTACCAGAGCCATTGCCATTCGCCCATAGCAAAATCCGCGACACCTCTGTCGTTGTCGAGTGACTGGACGGAAGTGGGAGAAAAAGGAGAAAAGAAGCGCCACCTGACTTTCGCCACCTTGACCCTTGGACCACAGCCACCGATACTCATACCATGATGAAAACCAAGTATTTTCCGTTCTACGTTCTGGCGGCGCTCTGCCTGGTGTGCGGCGCCATGTGCGGTGATGACGGCGGCGACAACCCCGATTGCACGGACCGGGCCGACTGCTCGGACCACGGCGAATGCACCGATGGCCTGTGCGACTGCGACTGGGGCTATGAGCTCACGCACTGCGAAGGATGCGACGCCCTGGCCGGCTACACCCTCGACGCGACATCGGGAGACTGCGTCCTCGCCGGGTGCGTGGACGTCGACCTGGACGGGTACCAAGCGCACGACTTCAGCGTTTGTCCGTCGGGCGAGGACTACTGCGACGGCGACGTGCACAACTACACCGAGAACGGCTGCGCGAACTGCGTGGACACCGACGGTGACGGCTACGGCCAGATGTGCGATCTGGGCACGGACTGCGACGACACGGACGAGACCATCCACGAGGGATGCCCCTGAGAAACCGCCTCGGCGGATCACCGAAAAAACTACTGCTCGACCAGCTCGTCGTCGGTGGATGTGGCGAGGGCGGGGTCCTCGATGACGAGGGTGTCACCGCTTGAGACGAAGCGGTTGTCGTGGAGGTCCGCAGGGGTGGCCGGAGGCTCGCCGCGCGCCCAGCCGGCCACCATGGGCAGGCCGCCCGAGCAGGAGATGGAGCCGACGGCCTGGAGGGCGACGAACTGGTTGTGGTGCACCGAGATACCTCCCAGGGCACCGGTGGCGGTGGAGATGTTCAGGCCGGTGGCGCCGAAGCTCACGTCGGGCAGGCTGTAGGTGTAGACCTCGTTGTTGTGGATCTCGCCGAAGTTGCCGCTCTCCACGCGGATGCCGTGGGCGACGACCCAGGTGCACACGCCGATGTCGTGCGGGGAGGCCGCGTCGGCGAGGTCGGAGTAGTAGGCGAAGCCGGCGGCAGGGTCACCGGCGACGAGCTCCACCGCCTCGATGATGTTGTGGTGGATGAGGCCGCCAGACCGGGTGTAGTGAACCGCGCGGCCGTTGCGCAGCGGGCGGATCTCGTTGTGGTCCACCTCGACGTGGTTCGCGTGGACTCCCAGGGCGTAGCCGTTGGTGGCGTGCATGTCGGCGAAGACGTGGTTGTTGCTGATGCGGCGGGTCTGTCCGGTGGTGGGCGCCACGTCCAGCCGGTCGCCGCCGGTGACCATGATGCCCCAGTGAGGCACGCCGAACAGAACACAGTCGATGACCTCCCCTGGGCCCTCATCGGGGAGATCCAGCCCGATCCCGCGGTTGCCCGGGTAGTGGCGGTCGGTGACGTCCTGCACCTCGGAGACCACCAGGGTGTTTCGCACCGCCACGTCGTCGCTCCACATGGAGCGCAGCCCGTAGGCGTCCGCGGTGTGAACGTAGAGCCAGAGATGATCGATCACCACGTGGTCCGCGCCGCGCACCGCCACCGCGTGGCTGTACAGATCGCCTCCGGCGGTGCCCTGCACCACGACGCCGCCTGACACGCGGGCATTTGCGCCCAGCACCTCGACGCCGTGGCACTGCTCGCCAGTGGTCGTGTCGGCGTAGGTGATGGTGTGCCACCCGAGATCGAGGTCCACGTCGTCGGCGTCAACTACGATGCAGCTGCACGCGCCGGTGACATCCGCCGCCAGCCTGTACCTGCCCGGTGCGGTGATCGTGGTGCAGTCGGTGAGCTCCGTGGCCGCGGGCAGGGCCGCGGTGGTGAAGGTGATCGTGCCCACGTCCTCGGAGGCGTCGTCCCGCGAGCGGACGGTCACGTGGTACTCCGTCTCGGGCTGGAGCGGCCCGATGGCCATCCGGTGGTCCAAACGACCTCCGGTCCGCCGGTAGCCCACGGTGCAACCGGTGTCCGGCGCCAGACCCCAACCCACCGCGGAGTCGGCCTCGCCAGGGGTGGACCAGACCACCACCGCCCGCGAGTCCCCCACGTCCTCCACGCCCAGATTTTGGATGGTCGGTCCGTCAGTGAGGAACCGGAAGTCCATCCGCCCTCCTGCGTTGCGCCCAGCCCCCGGCCAGGCGGGCACCCAGTTCGGCCAGGGCGTTGGCACGGCGTCCAGATCGCACTCCCCAGGCAGGGCGCCGTCACCCGTGACGTCGGCCAGCCCCACGTCCTGCACCAAGGCGTCGGGCGGACCATCGGTGCCCGAATCACCGCAGACACATACCAGCGCCACCACACCGCCGACCATCGCGAATCGCCGAATCCAGAGCGTCATGCCGTGGCCTCCCGGCTCGTTTGCATTTCCAGTCAGTACTAGGTCTTCTCCCGGCCGTTTTCAACCATCACCCGCCGGCAGCGCCACACCGACGCCGCGTCATCGGAGCGCCGTCGTCTTGACCGGATGCCCAGCCGCGCCGATACTTGGGGGCCGCGAATGGGTAATTCGATCGTTCAGGCCGCCGATGCATCCCGTCTCGCTTTGTTGCCAGGCGGTCGAATGTTCCCGATATGCTCCCTTCTGGCGCCTCGCGAGCCGGGCGCCTTGACGCCCTGAATCGACCGACTTACCCATTCGCGGCCCCTTGGTGTCGGGACCAATGCACACCATGGCTCGGTTGTGTCCTTCGAGAGGAGCCCCGGGAGGCCCGAATGCGTGTCTTCGTTTGTGTCTGCGTGACGTGCTCGTTGTTTCTTGGTGGCTGCAGGGACACGGGCGCGGGCTCGGATCCGGACAGCGCGGTGCCATCGCCCGACGCTGCGGTCTGGGACGGAGCCCTGCCGGACGCGGCGCCCCCCGACGCGTGGGATCCGCCGCCTGAGCCCGAGCCCCTGGAGCCCTGCGCCAACGGCACGTGCTGGGAGACGCGGGTGCCGGCTCTGGGCTGCACGCGGTTCGACCTGGGCGAGGACTTCTCGAGCGGCAACTACAACGTCCACCGCTACGCCACCACGATCTGGGGTGGTGTGCAGACGCGCCTCGAGGCGGTTCGCACGGGCGGGACGTACCAGCCGGCGATTGTCGTCGTGGCCGAGGACGGCACCGTCCTGTATGACGGGGTGGTGGGACGCGTGGAGCCCGGTCTCACGGTCACACCCGAGCTGGACGGGACGACGGGCGACACGACGCGGGTGTCGGTTGCCTCCGACGAGACCGTGTCGGTCCACGTCTTCGTCACCGGCTGGACCGTGGTCCAAAGCGACTTCGTGGCCTTCCTCCCCACCAACGTCACCTACGACCTCGCCATCGAAGGGATCTGCGATGGCATGGTCACAGAGCCCTGCGTGGTCAACGGCCACCCGGTCGCCGAGCCCGCGTGCACCTGGCTGCACTACCTGGCGCGCGAGGTGGTGCCGCGGCTCGAGGGGACACGCGTCGAGCGCGTCAACGACGCCGCGGTGGTGGGCTGGTGGGCCCTCAAGGAGGGGGTGGTCTTCTTGAGCAATCCCCTGGTGTACTCGAACTGCAACTTCCCCACCGGAGACGAGCACATCGGCGCCCTGGAGTCCTGCGTCCCCGGGCGCGCTTGGCAGGTCGGCATCTCGGGCGTGCAGGTGCCGGGCAAGACGTTGGCCGCCCTGTCAGCCGCCGCGACGACACTGTATGCCTCAGAGACCGTGGACGAGGTGCTCGACAAGACCGCCCGCGCGGCGGGGCTCATGGGCTCGGAGGTGACCTCGGTGGTGGGCTCGACCGGAGACCTCCGCATCTCGTGGCTTCTGAGGAACGCCGCCATCGGGGTCACCTTCCAGGTGGGCCCCGTCACCAGTGAGTGCATCGACGACAGCCTCTCCTGGTGCTACGGCACCGGGTGGACCTCCACCGCGCTCTACGCGCCCGATCGGACGAGCGCGCTCGGATCCATCGAGGACATTCGACTCCTGTTGGACAGCGTTGCTCCCTGAGTCGCCCACCCCGAGCCAACCTTGTCTCAGGCCGGGAGGCTCGCCGGTGGTCGCGCATCCACTTGTCACGCCCAGGCTTGTCATGCCATTTTTCGCACCCCCACTTGTCACGCCCCATCATAGTGATATAAACATGTGGGAGTATCACAGAAGCTGTTTTGTTCGGTCTTGAAACAAGTTGGTTATGGGGAGGCCGGAGCTGAATCATGAGTGAAAAAAAACCAGAAAATCGAAATCATCTCAGGAGGTTTGTCTCTTTTGTCCTTCTTTTCGGGTTCGTTGTCTTGCTGATCTCGGGGATCGTCCTGTTCTTCTCGCCGAGGGGCTGGGTGGCTCGATCCACGGGCTGGACCTTTGGAGGGCTGGGCAAGTGGCAATGGAAGGTGGTGCACATCAACCTGGCCTGGACGATCGTGGTGGCCACGGTCTTCCATCTGATGTTCAACTGGCGTATTTTCATCGGTTACTTCCGGCGAGCGACACCGAGGGGACGCGCCTGGGCCAGGGACCTTGCCCTCGCCGGCGCCCTGGTTCTTCTGCTGGCGGCGGGTGCCGCCTGGGGGCTGCAGCCCTTCAACTTCCTCTCTGGGAACGAGATCAGTCGCGGCCGTTCCTGGAAAGGCAGGAACATGGACCACAATCAAGGCTGGGGTCGCGGGCGCGGCATGGGCAGCGGGCGCGGCATGGGTCGCGGTCAAGGCTGGGGTCGCGGTCAAGGCTGGGGTCGCGGTCAAGGCTGGGGTCGCGGTCAAGGCATGGGTCGCGGGCTGGGCATGGGTCGCGGCGGGCGCTGGCCATGAAGAGGGCTCGCGCAGGAGCGATGGGGGGTGCCAGGTGATCACCTATCTGGACTGTATCCCGTGCCTGGTTCGGCAGACCCTCGAGGCTGGCCGGAATGTCACCCAGGACGAGACGATCCACGAGCAGCTCATGCGGTATGTTCTGCGCACGACTGCCACGCTGGACATGACCCAGCCGCCCCCGGTGATCGGCCAGATCATTCACCGGAAGCTGCGGGAGATGACCGGGGTGGACGATCCCTACCGAGAGACCAAGAGCGGGTTCAATCGGGTGGCAATGGAGCTCCTCCCCGAGCTCGCCGCCCAGGTGAAACAGTCTCCCGAGCCCCTGTTGGCCGCCGCGAGATTGGCCATCGCCGCCAACGTCATCGACCTCGGTGCCACCGGCACCCTGACGCAGGCCGACGCACGCGCAGCCTTGCTCGACGCGTTCAACGAGCCCTTTCATGCCGATTGGAAGGAGTTTCGCGAGGCAGCGGCGGAGGCGACGGACATCCTGTATCTGGCGGACAACGCCGGTGAGATCGTGGTCGACCGGCTACTCATCGAGGAGCTCGGCCACAGGCGAGTCACGGTGGCCGTACGCGGCGGACCTGCAATCAACGACGCCACGCTCGCCGACGCGCACGAGGTGGGGATGGATGATCTCGTCGGGGTGATCGACAACGGCTCTGACGCGCCCGGGACCATCCTCGACGACTGCAGCTCCTCCTTTCGTGAACGGTTCGACCGGGCCGACCTGATCATCTCGAAGGGGCAAGGGAACTTCGAGACGCTCAGCCATGTCGAAGCGAACCTGTTCTTCCTGTTCAAGGTGAAGTGCCAGCTCGTGGCCAGCCACGTCGGGTTGCCGAACGGGACGCAGGTGTTGGTGCAATCGGGCTGAGCCAAGCGTCCGATCAGAAATCACTTGATCGGGTCCCGTGAAAAATGCCGCTCCATGCGGTCGAACGCCAGATCGATGGTCTCCTCCGGGACGCAGAACGACATCCGGAGGTGGCCTTCACCCGTGGATCCGAAGTCCACCCCAGGGGTCGTCGACACGAGGGCATCGCGCAGCAGCCGCTCGCAGAACTGCTTCGAGTCGCGCCCCTCCTCGAGCAGGATCCTGGGAAACATCAGGTAGGCGCCGTCGGGCCGCTGGTAGTCGAACACGCCCGGGAGCCGGTCCAGCCGATCGCACATCCGATCGCGCGCCGAGCGGTAGTGCTCGCGAAACTCGACGATGCAGTCCTGCGGCCCTTGCAGCGCGGCCAGTGCGGCGTACTGAGAGGCCACCGGCGCGCAGATGGCGCAGGCGATGTGCGGCTTGCCGATCTGCGCGATCCACTCCTCATCGGCGTGGAGGTAGCCAATGCGCCAGCCCGTCATGGCGTAGCTCTTGGTGAACGTGAAGCAGCTGATCGCGTGGTGACGCATCTCGGGCAGCGAGGCGATGCTGAAGTGGCGGGCGCCGTCGAACACGAAGTACTCGTAGGCCTCGTCGGTGATGACGACCAGATCGTTTTCCAGCGCCAGCGCGGCGAGCTGACGCAGCGAATCCTCTCCAAACACCGTGCCGGACGGGTTGTTCGGGCTGCAGTAGAGGACGGCCTTCGTTTTCGGAGTGATCGCCGCGCGGATGGCGTCGACGTCGAGGCGGAATCCCTCCTCCTCCACCGTCGGCGCGAAGACCGGGGTGGCCGAGGCGAGGAGCACCTGGTTGATGTGGGTGGAGTAGGTGGGCGTCGGCAGGATGACCTCGTCGCCCGGGTCCACCACGGCGAGCAGAGCCGCGGTGAGCCCCTCGATGGCGCCGACGGTGACGATCACCTGGGTGACCTCTGCGTCGATCGCGTTGTCCCGGGCGAGCTTTTTCACGATCTCCTGGCGGAGCTCGGGCAGGCCGGTGTTCGTCGAGTAGCCGTCGGTGAGCCCTTGGGCGACCGCCGCGGCCGCCCGCTCTCGGATGTGGATCGGTGCGCTGGAGGTGGGCTTGGCCCAAGACAAAAACGCGACGTCCTCGAATTGCTGGGACAGCCGGGTCATCTCGTGAATCGCCGAGCTGGGAATCTGTGTAACGCGCCGAGCGGCTCTGATCGTCATGGTGACACCTGCCTGTGAGTCGTGAAATGTGCTGGTTCGTGATGTCTGGGCATTCAGCGTATCGCGCAACGGCCGCTGATGCATAGGACCTTCTTGCCGAGGGCGCGGCGCGCGCAGGGCTTGCAGCGCGGGCGGAGGCAGTCGCCCCTGACCGCACGTGCCAGCTTTTCGCGGCGGATGGCGCGACGGTTCGCCACCTGGAGCCAATACAGCCCACAGGGGCGACACAGACAGTAGGTCCCCGGCATGAAGCCGCAGTCGCTGTTGCGCTTGCACTCGAGGTCCCCGTGAGCTGCCCGGGTCCTCAGCGGAGCCACGGCGCACTGCCTCCGAAAGCACACCGCCTTGTGACCCAGCCAGTTCTTGTGCCGCGCGCATGGACGACAGTACCGTAGCTTGCACCGGACACGCGCCCGCATGGATCGGATCTGCCGCGCCTTCTTGCGATTGCACACCGGCCGCCAAGCTGGCTTGCACGGGTCACACAGAGGGCAGACGGACGGTCGGAAGACACAGTCCTTGTCCTTCCGGCAGACGCGATCCTTGTGGAAGGGAAGGCTGGGCCGCTTCGGTGTCGCCAAAGGCCTCGCCAAGGGCCTCTTGCCGGACCGCGCCCGGGCCACTCCCCCACCCGAGCCCGGCCACGACGGCCACCACACCAGCCCTCCGAGGACGACCAGGCCCGCGTATCCACGGAAGCCTGCGGAAATCACGCTGTAGACCTTCACGGCTCGCCTCCTGTGAGCGGACGAATTATCACGCGCGGACGATTTTCACGCAACCACCTCCGGCCGGGTGCCGATAGCCCGGGCATAGGAGGCAGGAAGATGTCCAGATGGAAGATCAAACGTCGTCTCAGCTCGGGCCGCGAGCGGCACGAACCAAGGGGCCGCGAGGCCGGGTCAGGCCCCGCGCGTGCCGTTGAACATACGTCGCGTGTACTCGACGGCCTTCTTGGCCCCCTCGGTGACCTCGTTGACCAGGTAGGGCATGCCGGCGTTCTGCACGCCGCGGAGCTTGTGCTGGGCGAGCCACGCCAGCCGCTGCAGGTCGCTGGCCCGGGTGGCGGCACCCTCGGGCAGCACGTCCAGCATGGGCCCGATCTTGGCCAGCGCCTCGAGCGCGTAGCTCATCTCCGCCTTGGAGTGAAGGGCGGTGATGTTGCATCGCAGCCGCTCGGTGCCGGGGGGCACCCCCGGGGAGATGAAGGGCATCATCATGATGTCGCCGCCGTGGAACAGATAGGCGGCGAACTTCATGGTCAGCATCTCGTCCCGCAGGAAGATGGGCGTGATGTGCCCCTGGCTCCCGCCGAGATCGAGGCCCAGGTCTTCCAGGCCGGCCCGGAAGTACTCGCCGTTGGCGTGGAGCCGCCGCAGGTGCTGAGGCTCGGTCTCGATGATCGTCAGGGCCGTGAGAGCCGCCTCCACCTGGGCCACCGGCAGCGTGGCCGAGAACATGAAGGCCCGCGCCGTGAGCATCAGGTAGTCGATGAGGTCCCGATCAGCGCACACGAAGCCGCCGATCCCCCCGAAGGCCTTGGAGAAGGTGCCGATGAGGAGGTCGCTCTGCACACCGTAGATCTCGCCCACGCCGCGCCCAGTGGGCCCCAGGGCGCCGAGGCCGTGAGCGTCGTCCACCACGAGCACGGCGTTGTGCTTCTTGCACAGGTCCGCCATGTCATCGATGGGCCCCATGTCGCCGTCCACGCTGTAGTACCCCTCGGCCACGACCATCTTCTTGTCGTGCTCAGCCGTGCGGAGGCACTTCTCCAGCAGCTTCATGCGGTTGTGCTTGAAGAAGCGCACCTCCATGTCCGGGTGCTCCCCCCGGGCCAGGAACATGCCCTCGATGATGGAGGCGTGGCAGAGCCGGTCGAGGATGAGCGTGACGTCGTCGTCCAGAAAAGCCGACAGCGTCCCCACCAGGGACTGGTACCCGGTCGTGAACGTCATGCACGCCTCGTACCCCAGCCACGCCGCCAGCCGCCGCTCCAGCTCCTCGTGTCGCACGCTGGTGGCCTGGGGCCGCGCGCTCCCCAACCCCGTCCCATAGCTCTGGATCCCCTTGATGCCGGCCCTCATGACCCGCGGGTCCCGCGAGAGCCCCAGGTAGTCGTTGGACATGAAGTTCACGTAGCTGCCCTTGCCCACCTTCACCCGCGCGCCGACGTTCTCCTGGGGGCGAAAGAAGGGCCACGCCTTGGCCTCCTTCGCCTCCTCGATGCGGCCAAGGATCTCGGCACTCGTGTCGTGTAGCCAGCTCAACGTTCTCTCCTTCGGCTCTACCGAGGGCGTAGCTTAGAGGATTCTCCCGTGACGTCAAGCCGCCCAATCACGATCGTCGGAACAGAGCCCGGGACCGCGGCGACGGCCCGGCGTAGCGGCCGGCGCCGTGGGGGGCGCCCATTCCGGAGATGGCGCCATCGACACAGTGGTTGAAGCAGGTCCAGCAGCCGGTACAGTCCGCACCAACGTGGGGCACGTCGTCGTCGGTCTCCCGGGTCATGCAGCCCACGGGGCAGACGCTCACGCAGGTGCCGCAGCGGGTGCACCGGGAGGCGTCCACCCGGACGTTCGTGGCCTGCCGCATCTGGTCCACGGTCATGAGCCGGCCAGCAGCGGCCATCCAGCGGTGACCGCGCCAGAGTTGGGCGGGAGGTTTGGCGGCCGAGAGGTCCATCGCATCGGCCATGAGGATCACGTCCTCCAGGAAGGTCACGAGGCCTTCGCGGTGCCGGGAGACGGGCTCCCCCACATCGGGCCATAGCCAGCCCAGGGAAGGCCGCAGGTGAGGCCGCTGGGCCGTGAGCCCTTCGGCCAGCGGTGCGGCGAAGGGGATGCGCTCGGAGAGGGCCCGGTGGGAGGGCCAGTTGTTCACCATGGGCACGAAGTAGGCGCGGAGGGTGATCCAGTCCTTGTGGGCGAGCTGCTCGGCGGCGAGGGCAAAGTGAGATCCCGGATCCCCCGAGGCCGTGGCGAGCTGGAAGGCCGGCTTGGGCCCCGGGACGGCCGTGGGCAGCCGGGCCACGAACCGCTCCATGACCACGGTGGGCCGCCAGTACATGGTCGGACAGGCGAGGCCGATGAGGTCCACGTCGTCCAGGGGCGGCGGGTCGGGGTGACGGGTGATGTCCACGATGGAGCAGTCGTGGCCCAGGGCCCGGACCTGGGCCGCGGCAAAGCGGGTCACCAGGCGGGTGTTCCCCGTGGTCGAGTGCAAAAAGATGATGGTCTTCATTGGGGGTACTCTATTTCACCACCTCCACGGCGGTGGTGGCGGTGTGACCCATGACCTCGGGGTGGTACATCTCCTCGGCGCGGGCGGGCGGGGCGATGAAGGAGCCCAGGGTGGTGGCGCGCGCGAGGTAGGTGTAGGTGTAGGTCCCCGCCCAGAGGCGGTCGGCGAAGAGGATCATGCGGTCGTCCCGCTTCTCGGTGTGGTTCCACACCCAGGACCAGTAGGAGCGGCCGCCGCCGCGATGGCCACCGCCGCCCCGGTGCAGGCCCCCGGAGCTGGTCTTGAGCTGCAGGTCCACGATCTCGAACCCGGCGGGCAGCGGGTCGTCCACGACCACGTAGTAGCGGCGGCTCGGCACCTTGACGGTGAGTCGCACCCGCACGAGCTTTCCGCCCTTGACCCGGTACCGCCCGCTCGGGAGCTTCTCCACCGAGCCCTTCCCCGCCACGGGCTCGTAGGTGCGCTGGACCACCATGCCCTGCTGCTCGGCCTTGAGCCGCAGGCTCCGGGGCGCGTACCGCAGCCCCATGCGGTAGTAGAGCCGCCCGGCGCCCTTCTTCTGCACGATGAGGGTCCGGTCCTTCTGGCGCTGCAGAAATCCCATGGGCACCCGCTGGTCAGCCACCCGCATGGTGCGGCCCCCGAACTTCGTGCCCCCGAGGAAGCCGCGGCCCAGCCACGCCCGCACCGTGAAGTCCGGCACCTCCTTTTCGTACTTGGCGAAGTACGCCGCCAGTGCCGTCAGGGCGTAGGCGTTGGACTGGGTGGACTCCCAACGCCCCCGGGTGCGCGCCGCGAGGAGCCCCTTGACCACCTTGAGCACCAGCGGGTAACTGGGCTTGACCTCCATGAGGGCCGACAGCACGATGGCGTCGGTGCGACTGGTCGAGTGCATGAGCAGCGGCGTGCCCTCTGTCGTGGACTCCCGGAAGTGCACGCGGTAGGGCGTGTCCTGGATGGCGGCCCGGTCCAGGTCGTCCACCAAGGTCTTTACCGGGTCCCCGCCGATCTTGGCGCGCGCCTTGGGCACCCGGTGCAGGGCCACCATGAGCCACGCCCGGGCAAAGAGCGGGAGCCGCTTCCATTGCTTGAACAGCTTCGGCAGGTGGTAGCCCAGATGCAGGCGCCGGCGGTTGTATGACGAGACGACGCTGGCCCTCAGGAGCTCCGAGGCCACCCAGGCCGCCATGACGCGGGTGGGCAGGAAGTAGCTCCAGTGGTACCGCTTCCACCAGGACGACCGGGAGAGGTAGTTCCCCAGCCAGCCGGCGGCATTGTCGAAGACGCGGTCCGGAACGGTGAAGCCAGCCTGGCGGGCCCGGAGCAGCGCGTAGACGGCGTAGGCCGTCAGGTAGGGGATGGAGCGACGGGACGTCGCCCAGAACCCGAAGCCGCCATCGGAGCGCTGGTGCTTGAGCAGCTGGGCGATGCCATGGTGGCCCATGTGCTGAATGTACGCCTTCTCCTGGTCCTCACGCCGGGCCAGGGGTGCCCGGCGCATGAACCGCGGCGGCAGGTTCAGGGCGTACTTCGTGCCCTCCTCGAGCTGCTTGCCCAGGAGGCCGAAGGCCGGGAGGATCTTACTCAGCGACGCCAGCGGCAGCAAGCGCGAGGAGAGCTGCTCCGTGCAGCCGTAGGGGTACTCCAGCAGGTACCGCACGGAGTCCTCCAGCCCGGTGAGGGCCGTGGAGGCGTAGGACAGGTCCAGGCCACCGAAGCCCGGGAGCGCGTTGCCCGGGGGTTTGAGCCTCTGGGCGACGGTCCCCGTGGTGGACCCGTAGGTGGCAAAGGCCTGGGCCGTGGCTGGCAGGTTCACCCCGATGGTCTTGAGCACCGCGTCGGTGTGGGAGCCGATGTAGGCCAGGAAGCGGAACCGCGCCCGACCTGGGCGCCCCACGGCCACGGGGAACCGGACCTCCTCGGTCTGTCCGGCGTCGAGGGTCACCGACCGCACCGAAGACCCGATGACCAGGGCGTTGGTCGCCTGGAGCTTCACCTTCACGCGCCCGCGCTTGCCGGACTCGTTGGTCACCTTCACCGCCGCCTCGAACCGGTCCCCGAAGTTGGCGAACCGCGGCAGGGCCGGCATGAGCATGAGGGGCTGGCGCGCCGTGAGGCGGGTCTCCCCTACCCCGAACCGGTCCACCGGTGACCGGCCCACCGCCACAGCGCTCACGCGGAAGGTGGTCAGGTTGTCGGGCAGTCGGAAGGTGTGGGTCGCCTGGCCCTGGGCGTCGGTGTGAAGCGCCACGGTGTACAGGGCCGTCGTGGCGAAGTCAGCCCGCGTGCGAAACTGACGTCCGCCTTTTTTCCCCGGGGGACTCGAAGGCGCGGCGTCACCATTGGCTTTCTTGGACTTGGCGTACAGGCTGCGCGCCCGACTCGGTCGCATTCGGGGTCTGCGGCCGGAGACGCTGGCCTTCATCAGCAGCTCCTTGACCTTGAACGGGGTCTTCCAGTAGGCGATGGTCCGCATGTACACGTCACGCAGCTTCAGGAACTGTGCCCGGAGCGCCCGGGTGGAGGTCCGGGCGGACTTCCAGCGATGGAACACCGGCAGCGGGTCGGGCAGGTTGAAGCCCAGCAGGCTCAGCACGCCCTCGTCGACGACCATGACGGCCAGGCGGGCACGCGCCGGACGACCCTGGTGATCCCGCGCCGAGATCTTCAGGGTCACCGATCCCCCCGGCCGGGCCGGGCTGGGGCTGGCCTGGACCTTGACGCGCAGTCGCTTGCTGTCGACGCTCACGCGGAGCGACGCGCTGGCCACCTTGTACGCCGGGGCCCCGGGATCCGAGTCTTTCTTGTGGGGCTTGAGACGCTTGTCCCTGCCGCGCACCAACAGCAGGCCCACATTCAGATTCGGGATGTCCCGGGCCGTGACGCGAACCTTCACCAGCTGTAGCTGGCTGGTGATGCGCACCAGGCGATAGTCCCGGATGCCGCTCCGCTCCACCGTCAGAATCCCGATGGCCTTGTCGTAGGGCGACTTGATCAGCACCGAGGCGTGGTCGCCGGGCTTGTACTCTTTTTTGTCCAACACCAGCTCCAGACGCTGGCGGCCGCTCACGGCCGACGGATCCGTCGGGCCCACGGCGTAGACGTAGGTCACCGACCGCGTGGGCCGCCCCCTGGCGTCGGTGCTGGTGGCCCGCAGCACGTACTGCCCGGCCTTGGGCAAGACAATCTTGCACAGCGCCACCTCGCGGGTCGTCACCGCGGAGCAGCCCCCGGCGGGGATCTCCTTGGGCGGACCGCGGTACCACCACCGCCGGGGCCCCGAGGGCCACACCAGCCGCGACGCCACCAGCTTCACCCTACGATTGGGCACCCGCTTGCCGTCGAGGCTCACGGTGACCACCTCGATGGCGCTGTCGGCGCCCGCCTTGAGCACACCACCCCGGGGCCGGAGCCCCACGTACACGGCAGCCGGATGCGCGATCACCGAGCTGCTCGCGGCGATGACCTGGCGGCTCTTGTCCACCACCTCGGCCTCGAGGGTCACGTGGCCCACGGTGCCCGGCCCATAGGGCTTGGGGAACCGCTTCGTCTTGGCCTGGACCATCAGGCGGCCATGGTGATCCAGCTTGCCCTTGCCCCGGGCGGTCTGAAACCCGTGTCGATGCCATGGCCGGCGCCACCGGCGGCGCCCCCAGCCATGGTAGCTCCAACGATAGGGGTTCTCGTCGCCGAAGGCGAAGGTGGGGTGGTTCGGCGGCCGGTAGCTGCCCACCGTGCGCCGCATGCGCCACCGCACCTTGGCCCCCGCCATGGACGAGCCGAAGTAGTACCGCCCGGTGACCTCCCCGCGGATGGGCTCCCCGAGGAACCGGGGCTCGCCCTTGAACTTCACGGCCACGGCATACTCCGGCGTACGATAGTGCAGGACCTTGAAGTAGGTGTTGAACTGCCGGGAATACCGGAGCCCGGTGCCCTTCACCGTGCCACGGACGCTCCAGGTGCCCAGGGCTCCCCCCTTGGGGATCGCGATGGGAAAGGTGAACATCCCGTCCTCGTCCACGCTGGCGGTCTGGTCCTTGTAGATCCGGCGACCTCGCGCGTCGTAGACGTTCAACCGCACGTGCACGTTTCGTCCGCGCACGGGCTCCACGCCGCCGCCGAGGCCGAGGTCCTCCACCCGGAGGATCCCCGTGAGGTGCGCGGTCTCGCCCGGCCGATAGGGGTTCCGCTCGGTGAAGACCAGGGATCGCAGCTGGGCCTCGAAGGGATTGTCGTCCGCCGACATCCGCGCCACGCGGTGGCGGGACCAGCCCATGGAGTGGACGTCCACGAAGCTGCGGTCCTCGCCGCTCGCGGCGAAGACCACCCAGGACTTGCTCGTGCCCCGGGCGATGGGTTGCTTGATCTCCAGCAGCCCCTGGCTGTTGGTCTTGCCTTGAAACGCCCTGCGCCCCTGCCGGGTGTACAGGTCCACCGTGGCCGCCGGCACGGGCCGCCCCGTCTCGAGGGAGGTCACCAGCACCACCAGCCGGTGGCGATCGTACCGCACGGCGAGACCCAGGTCGGTCACGAGGTACACGCGCCGCTCGTAGGAGATCTTGCTCTGCACCTTGAAGCGGGGCTGGAGCTTCGTCTCCACGTAGACGAGGCCGGGCTTGCCCTTACCGAGCACGTCGTCCAAGGCCAGGGACTGGTTCTTGGAGACCTGATCCACCCGCGGGTTGAGCTTCACCGTCCGGGTCACCTGACGTCCCGGGAGACGCTGGGCGATGGGATGGTAGGACCTCTGGCGGCCCCAGGTCCGGCGGGCCTCGAAGAGCCGGGCCACCGGAACGTTGACCATGCGCACCTGCGCCGTTTTCACGTTCACGCCGTGCATGGGGATCCGGCGCGGTCCATGGGACTCCACCAGGCTGACGCTCCCGGACCCGGGCATGCCGAATCGCGGCTGCAGGTGAGGCAGGTAGCAGGGCTTGGACCAGCGCCGAGTCAGCCGCTGACCATGGCTGTCGCGCACGCCCCGGGCGACGGACACCCGGTAGATCTTGCCGACCCGGAACCTCCCCTTCACCTCGCAGCGACGGTACTTGCAGGTCACCTTCATACCCCCTGGCCGCGGGGCCACCCGGATCAGGCGCGCCGTGCGCTCGACCTGTTTGGGGTCCAGGGGGTTGTTGAACGTGACGCTGAGGGTCTGAGGCCCTTTCTGGTTCAGCGCCACGGACGGGCAGCTGTGCCAGCTCACTTTCAGCGGGTAGTACACCCAGGTGCCGAAGTAGGTGTTGATCGCGTGGTCAGACGGCAAGGGGCCTTCGCCGGCCACGACGCCCTTTTTGATGACCACCTGGTAGCGCCGGCGGAACTTGAGCTTCCCAAGCGGCTTGATCACCACGACGCGCCCCGGCCGGCGCTTCTCGTGGTTCTCTGCGTACCGCCCGTAGTGGCCGAGCTTGGCCCACTCCTCGCGCGGCACGAGCCGCACTTTCACCCGACGCTTCGTCTTGCGCTCCATCAGCTTCGTGGCGGCGAAGATCCGGGCCGGATCCACCCGCTGGTTGAAAATGAGCACCACCGGGTGGGTCATCTCGTTGCTGTCGCCCGAGGGGTAGTATCTGCTCAGCCCCAGACGCGGGGTGTCGAAGGTCCAGGTCTGCGCCTTTTCGAGCAGCGCCCCGCTCACGGCCCTGGTGCCCGCGGGGATCGTGACCTTGTAGCGCGTCGAATAGCGCAACCGCCCCTTGACCTGGTAGCGCACGGTGTTGACGCCCAGCCAGCGGGCGCGCCCCTCGATGGCTGGCTCCACGCGCAGGGGCAGGATCGCGTTCTTCACGTCCTTGAGGGCCGCCAGGGGCACCATGGGCTGGTTGAAGGTCACCGTGACGGCGGACTCGGAGTAGACGCGTCCCCGCGGATGGAAGTGCACCACGCGCAGTGGCAAGGGCTTGAGCTTGGGCGGCGCGGGGGTTCCCCCAGGACCCTCCGCGGCCTCGGGCGGCGGGAAGGGGATCTTCACGCGCTCGCCCCTCTTGTCGGGCGGCGGCGGCCCTGGCTTGAACTCGTACCGCTTGTCCGCCGGCAGGGCCGCGAGGACGCCTCCGGAGGCGAAGGGATCGGTGGGATACATGGTCTTCGGCGCCTGTGCCACCTTGGGTTTTTCGGGCTGGCACCGAACCGTCGCCGCCACCATCATCACGGCTGCGAGCGTCCAGGAAATCCGCCGCGCGCCCAGCCGACCGTCGTCGATTCGAATCCGCATGTGTCCTCCCGAGGGTCAAGGGACCAGTCAGGGGCCGGTCAAGGAGCCAGTCAGGGGCCAGTCCTGTCCGTCCATACGTCCCACAGGCAGGATAGAGGGCTTTCGAACATTTGCAACCGCCCGTTTCCGGACCTGTACACGTCGCTCAGGCATCTGGTATTGTTCCAGGAACCACCTTCCTGGAAAGGGTGTCCCTCGCCCCGGAAGTTCGTTCCGGGTTTTTGGCAGGCGCCGGGCAGCGAGGGCGAGGCGCGACGAAGGCGCGTACCGGGACTACTCAACTGAGAAGCAACGAAGCGATCGCTGTTCGGAGTTAGCGAAACCCGGATCGACCTTCCGGGGCGAGGGACTAGACGTGTCCGCTGGCAAACGGTCTCCCAAAGCCCGTCCCCGACCCGCGCGGCCCACCGGCCGTCGCCGCCACGGGCACGGGCGCTCCACGCGAAGCCGCAAGTCCCGGTCGAGCCCCACCCGGACCACCCTGGACACCCTCACCCACGAGCTGGTGACCCTGAAGCGGGACGTCGCCAAGAACCTCCACGCCATGGGCGTCCGCCTCGCCCGGATCAAGGAAGAAGCCCTGTGGGAGGACGGGGGATACACCGGCTTTGACGACTACCTGGAGCGGGGCGTGGAGCTGGGGCGCACCACCGCCTACGAGCTCATCCGCATCTCCCGGAGCTTCGCCGAGCCGGTGGCCGCGCAGCACGGCTACGACAAGCTCCGCGCGGCCATCTCCTGGATGGCCACCGCGCCCAAGGAGGAGCAGACCGGGGACGTCTTCTCCTCCCCCATCAAGGTGCGGGACGACGCCGGCCGCTTCGAGACCAAGCCCATGCGCGACGCCTCGGCCACCGAGATCCGCGAGGCCACCGAGCTGCTTCGAGACGCCCGGGCCGGCAGCGCCCGCATCACCCGCGAGGTCAAGGAGCGGCTCCGCCTCCTCGAGACCCAGCTCCCCGACGCGCCCCGGGGCACCCAGTCCGGCCAGCGCATCCGCCTCCGACGCGGCCGCGACGGCAAGATCGCCGTAACCTTCCAGGCGATCCCCTTGGACGACCTCCGCGCGTTCATCTCCGCCCTGCAGAGATTTGAAAAGTAGCCAAGTGGGGGTTCGACAGGTAGCCCGACAGGGGCGCGCGATGGCCCACCGATCCGGCGATCCGACCTGCAAGCGTGGACCCGCAGGTGAGCTGCGAGAGGAGGTCACACAGCTCGATGAAGTATGGAGAAGGGCTGACGTGACGGGGGGCAAGCTGTGTGAGTGTGCTATCCCGATGGTCTCTGTCCCCAGGTCTCTGTCAGGCGCACTTTGAAAAGTCCGGTTTATAAGCAGCTTGAAATGTCCGGTCGGTGATTTCACTCTAAGCTGCCTTCTTCTTTGCTCTTCTGCTCTTCTTCTTTGTTTTCTTCTTCGTAGGATTCGAAAGAACCTCCCCCTGCACTGAGTAGGTGCCGAGCAGCTGGCCCTGGTAGCTCACGCCGCTGACGGTGCTGGTCGGACCGAACGGCTGCGGCAAGAGTACAATCCTCGACGCCTTGTTGATCGCCGCCAATCGACGCCCAGGAAACGGCGTGGGTCAGGCGGTCACTCGACGGAAGACTCCTTTCAGAAGCGCCGAGTGGCTGTTTTGGAAGTCGCGTGACGCGCCAGAAGCTCGGGTCTCTGTGAAGCGCGGATCAGCTAAGCAGAAGTGCTCGTTATCAATCCATCCGAACAGTACCGAAGATACGCTAGTCGTTGTGTGCCATGTTTCATTAGAGCACCAAGGAATCCACGGAGACCAAGTCTCAGTGCATTTCAAGGTCGGCGACGACTACTCTGTGTCAGGCTCAACGTACCGCTCAGAAGTATTCTCAGAGCCGCCGCTGTTGGAGACCTGGCGGGGAGCTATGCAAACGCCTCTGCATCAGGTGTACAGCCAAGCAGCAGTTCAGGGGCGGAAAAGACAGGCCATTGAGATGGCCCGCGCCGTCGTGGACGGCCTAGATGACGTAGAGGTCCTTACGGACGATCGAAACGTACCGTACGTCGCGCTGACGTTCGCCGACAAGGCCGTACCGGCGGCCTTGCAGGGCGACGGAGTCCATGCTCTGCTCCGACTTTGCCTTGAGTTGGCAGCAGAGCCTGGGGGACTGGTCCTCATCGAAGAGCCCGAGATTCACCAGCATCCGGCAGCGATCCAACAGACCGTGAAAGCAGTCATTGCGGCGGTCTCGCGCGGTGTCCAGGTTGTCCTCTCGACGCACAGCCTGGATGTGATCGATGCGATCGTCGCTGAGGCAGACGACGACATATTGACGAATCTGTCGCTGCATCGACTACGGCTCGACGCCGGTGAGCTGTTCACCAGTCGCCTGAGCGGTGAAGACGTCACCCTCTCCAGAACCCAGATCGAGGACGACCTCAGATGAAATCCGAATCCGTGGTTTTCTGCGAAGGCTACTTGGACCGCGCGTTCTGGACCGGATGGCTTGAGCATCTCGGATGCACGAACCTGTACAACCCGAAACGCCCCGTGTTGGATCCATGGAGTGGCAAAGTCGCCCGTGGTGAATTCGGATTCCTGAGCAAGAGCGGTAGCTTCATCCGCGTTAGACCGTGCCAAGGCAAGAGCCAAGTCCTACCACTCGTCCGCCGGCGGCTCGAGGATCGCGACACGAAAGCTGTTACGTCCGTAGTCGTCAACTGGGATGCTGATACTTTCGACAACGATGACGCCGTTGGCGTTGCGCCAAGTACCACTTTGAGTGAAGTCGTGGGCTCGATTTCGCCAGAGCTCACGAGAAATGCGGACGATACCTACCAGCTCGACGGCGCCAATCCAACAACAAACCACCTCGTTCTATGGTTCACAGATGACGGCCCTGCGCCGGGAATACCGGCCAAACAGACGCTGGAACGACTCTGCTGTGCCGCGCTTCGCGAGGTCCATCCCGATCGCGCCGAGGAAGTTCAGAGATGGCTAGCGCAATGTGGAGACATCGATACGGCGGATCCCAAGTCGTTCTCGTGGTCGCACATGGCCGGTTGGTATCCAGATCGCGGTTGTGAAGGCTTCTACGAGGCACTCTGGCAAGACGAGGCCGTGGCAGCGGCACTGCGCACGCGACTAGAATCCACCGGTTCATGGCAGATCGCTAGGTCGCTTGCCGAATAGGCTGCCGGGGGTCGGTCAAGCGGTGTGCGAGTGGATTTGTCGCGTCACGCGTTGGACACGGGCTCCATGACGCCCTCCACGAGCTCGGATGGACAGAGGACATCATGCCTGACTTTTGTGCCGAAAGAGAAGCATGACGTCGCCTTGGGATCGGCCTGAAATGAAAGGCACTGGCGCTTGACCCCCTGAATATTGGTGTGCTTTTCGACCTTGAGAACCAGCTCCCCGAGGCGCCCGGGGGCACCCAGTCCGGCAATCCGAGCTTCTCGGGAGTCCGTTCCTATGGAGTGAACGTGGTTTTGGAGGTGGCGGTATGGGTCAGCGCGGTGGCCAGATCCGGCGTGGTGAAGTCAGCCGGATCGAAACCCGGGACGATCATCTCCGCCACGGTCATGGTCGTCGAGCCCGTGGGCATCACGTCCGGGGTGGTGGGCGCGGTGAAGGAGGTGCGGCCATCGAGGAGCAGGACCACCCACGCGCTGTTGCCCTGGCTGTCGGCGAAGGTCACTGAGTGCACGTTGGCTCCGGGGGCCGGGGTGAAGGAGTAGATGCCTCCGGTGGCGGAGACCGCCGAGGGGGGCGCCAGCCAGGCCGGCAGGGTCACGCCGCCAGGGACGCTGATGTCGCGTAGGAAGGAAACCGACATCTCGGTGTCCACCGCACCGGTGGTGTTGGCCACGCCAACGAAGTCGTAGGTTGCGCCGGCGAAGGGGCCCGTGAGGTTGGGGATGGGTGCCGTGGCCATGGTGGGCGTGAAGAGGAATGGCGGCACGCGGCCCTCGGTGGGCGTGACGATGTAGGGAATGCCCGTCACGTCGCCCAACCCCGCGGGGGGCGAGCCGAAGCCGACCGAGACGCTGGTGGTGTCGTTCATCTGCACCAGGGTCTGGTTGGAGAGGGTCTGGCCGGCCGATGGGCTCAGACCCGTGAGCGCCGCGTAGCCGATGACCGTGATGATGTCGTCGGTGATGTCGCTGGGCGTGCCGTTGGGATCGCCGATGACGATGGCGGCGTAGACGATCTGCGGACCCGTGCGCGTGATCAGCGACCAGTTGCAGGCCTCCGACGCCATGAAATAGTACAGGCACATGTTCAGGCCCAGGCCGTCGCCGTCCACGGGCTGTTCGATGGCGTTGGCCGGGTCGAAGATGTTGTCCGTGTGGGAGTAGCTCACGACGGCCGCCCGGTAGTCGCCGATGTTGGGATCCTGCATGGAGTCCCAGCCCTCGATGGTGCCGGTGATGACGGCGGTTTCTACGGGCTGGGTGGGGGTGGGGACCAGCGGAATCGTGGCGTTGGCCCCGTTGGCGCCGAACCAGGTCACCGCGGTGTAGCCGTTCATGGCTGCGGTGATGACCTGGGCACCGGGCACCACCGTGAAGGTGACCAACCCGGTCGCGTCCGTGGTCGAGATCTGGGGGCTGATCGCGTCCGGCTCGCCCACCATCACGATGGCCCCCGACAGGGGTGTGTCGTCCTCGGCGTTGACCACGAACACGTGCAGGATCCCCGCATTGTCACCCGGGGCGACACCGCCGCCTGGGATGATCACCGGAGGCTCCATCCAGCACTCCGGGTCGACCGAGTAGTCCTGACACAGCGTGCACCCAGGGATCCCGGAATGGCCAGGCAGCAGATCGGCGCACTGGGTGTCGCCCACGTTCGTCCCGTCGCAAACCTCTGCGCTGTCGATGACACCGTCGCCACAGGTGGCCACCGTGCAATCGGTACGACAGGCATCGGGGGCCACATCGGAGTTGGCAGGACCGTCGTCGCAGCTTTCTCCGGGATCGAGGGTACCGTCGCCGCAAAAAGGGTCACCTCCGGTGCATCCGGTGATGTCCCACGCGCAGGTGTCGTTGCAGGCGAGGACACCCGAAGGTTGACCGACAGAGATGCAGTCCTGGCCGTGCAGGTCGGAGCCGTCGCAGTCCTCCTCCGAGTCGACCACGCCGTCTCCACAGTGGGCACCCTGGCAATCGCTGCGACACGCATTCGGCTGCGTGTCCGAGTTCTGGGATCCGTCGTCGCAGCCCTCGCCGGCTTCCACCACTCCGTTCCCGCAGATGGGCTGGTTGTTGTTGCCGATGGTCTCGTCGCTCCTGCACCCAGCGACCACGATCACCACGGTGATCGATATGATGGTTCCCGTTTTCATGATGCGTCCACTTCTGGAAGGGAAACTGTTGTAACCTGACGGGGTCCAGTATAGTCACCGCGGCGTCTCGAGCGCAACGGGATTGGTCCTCACGCGGGCCCAACGACTTCGCTCCCAGCGACTTCGCTCCGAGATAGACGATTGGCGCCATCAACTCTATGGACTATTCTCGGGGCGGAGGGGGGACGTAGCGCTCGAGGCACCGTCGGACCGAAGGTGGTACATCGACCCGGCGGGGTTGGTGTGAGCCCCGGTCCACTCCTCGCATTCACACTGGAATCTATCAGGCATCTCATGGCATTGTGGGTAGCTGAGGTGCGGTGCCCAATGGCTGAGACGAATCTCGTCGGCGAAAACCTGGAGGGGCGGTTCCAGATTATCGGCGAGCTGGGTGAAGGGGCCATGGGCAAGGTCTACCTCGCGGAGCATCCGGTGTTGGGGCGCCAGTACGCCGTGAAGGTGCTCAAGGAGACCGCCGCCGCCGACAAGAACCTGGCCGAGCGGTTCCGCCGGGAGGCCAAGATCGCCAGCCGCCTGGACCACCCGAACATCGTGGTCATCACCGACTTCGGGACCATGGACAATGGGCAGCTCTACCTCATCATGGAGTACATCGATGGCGAAAGCCTGGGGGCGCTGCTGGAGCGGACCGAGCCCCAGCGCCTCCCCTTGATGCGCTCCCTGGAGCTCATCCGGCAGCTCAGCGGCGCCATCGGCGCGGCCCACCGGGCCAACATCATCCACCGCGACATCAAGCCGGACAACGTCCTGCTCGGCAAGAACCGCTCCGGCGGCGACCTGGTGAAGATCCTCGACTTCGGGCTCGCCAAGATCGTCGAGGGCACCGACATGCCCAAGCTCACCAAGGCCGGCGACATCTTCGGCTCGCCCTACTACATGTCTCCCGAGCAGTGCGTGGGCAAGCCCTCCGACCACCGCGCCGACATCTACGCCCTCGGCGTCGTCGCTTTCGAGCTCCTGTCGGGCCAGGTTCCCTTTCAGGCCAAGAACATCCCCCAGATGATCAAGGCGCACGTGTCAGAGCCGCCTCCGCGGCCCTCGTCGCTGCTTCCCGCCGGTGAGGAGCCGCTGCCCGCGGAGATCGAGGACTTCGTGCTCCGCTGCCTGGCCAAGAAGCGCGAGGACCGCCCCCAGAGCGCCACCGAGTTCACCGAGCTCATCGAGCGGTACCAGGAAAAGCACAAGGAGGTCGCCGAGGCAGCGGGCGCCCATCGCCCCGCCGGGGCCATCAGCGCGGCGATGGCCCAGGTACAGCCGGCCTTCGAGCAGGCCGTGCGCGCCTCCCAGGATGCGCTGGCGGCGCTGCCGGATTCGGCCGAGCCCGCCCCGCCGGGGCCGGGGGTGGGACCAGGGCCGGGGGTGGGACCGGAGCCCGGTCCTGCTGCCGCGCTGGCGCCAGGACAGCCGCCGCCGCTCGCGCCTGGCGCCGCCCTTGTGGAGCCGGCCACCATCGCACCCTCGGCGCCGTCCCTCCTGGGCGGGGAGGCCGACGCCGAGGCCCGGAAGGTATGGTACTGGAACCGCATCTGCAAGATCGCCATGGATCTGGTCCAGCGCCTCAAGCGCCACCGCTTTGCCAACGCCGAGCTCCTCGACGTGTTCACACGGGCGGCGGACCTCGAGGAGAAGGACCTCTTCCTGCAGACGGACATCGCCATCCAGGTCTCCGAGATGGAGGAGCTCGACGAGCAGATGCGCGAGCCCACGGCCCAGCTCCGGCACGCCATCGTGGACCTGCGGGTGGAGCGGGACTCCATCTTCGAAAAGGCCGCACCAGACTTCCTGAAAATGGCGGACCTGGAGTTCCAGCTCAACCAGCTCGAGAGGCGCCTCGCCGACAAGTACTCCGAGACCGAGACGAAGCAGCGCAGCTATACAGACAGCCTCGAGCGTATGCGCCACGAGCTCGACGGCCACCAGGCCGAGCTGCTGGACCTCGAGCGGCGCCTCATCAGCCACCTCCAGGCGGCCAAGCCGCCCAACCCACCCCCCGGAATAGCCAAGAAGTACGCCGAGCTCGAAGAGGCCCTCACCAAGCTGTTCGCCACGCAGGACTGACCTGTCCCGCGGCCTGCCGGCCCGACAGTGTTTTTATGATTTTTGCGGGAAGGGTTGGGCAGAGTCGGCGTAAGGCATTGCTTGACGTGACACATTCTGGGCCGGATACTCGAGTCAATCGTCCGACGATTGCTGGTCGGACGCCGCACATCTGGTGCGGTGAGGCCGAGCAGCCCCCTGCTCCCCCTGCCGAGCCGATGACCACGAGACGAGCGATGCTCTGTCCGAAATGTCGTAGAAACTTTCCGGAGGACGACGTTTTCTGTCCCTACGACGGAACGGCGCTCGTGCCGACCAACACGCTGAATGGCAGATCCGGCCTCGGAGCGGAGGCGGGACCGGGAACGGGGGTTGAGCCGAGGCCGGGGGCGGGGGCGGGGGTTGAGCCGAGGCCGCGCAGTGACTCGAATTCCGAGCAGAAGCCCACGACCCGCATGTCGGTGAACGAGGTCGAGGCGGCCCTCACCTCCGGTATCCACGCGGAGATCGACCCGGCGAGACGGAGGCCCCGGGGGGAGAAGAAGCCCACGGCCCGCATGTCCTCGGACGAGGTCGAGGCGGCGTTGGCGTCGGGAGAGTTTCCGGCGGGCGGTCCTCGGGCTTCGCGGATGGCCTCCCGACAAAACGCCACCGTGGAGCTGCCGCCCAGGGAGGCCGCGCCCACGCCCCCGACCATCCAGCCCGCACCGCTGCCCCTCGAGCCATTGGAGCGGTCCACGGAGCCCCCGCCCGTGGTGCTCAGCTCCACGTCGATGGCACAGGGGTCGCTCCCGGAGGTCACGGAGAGCTTTACGGACATCCGGGCCGGGTCCACGGTGGGCGAGTACGAGATCACGGGCGTGCTCGGCCACGGGGGCATGACCCAGGTCTTCGCCGGCCTCCATCCCGTCATCGGCAAGCGCGTGGCACTGAAGGTCCTGCACGCCCGGTACTCCGAGGACGACGGCCTCCTCGGCCGGTTCATCCAGGAGGCCCAGGCCGTCAACAAGGTGGGCTCGGACCGCATCGTGGACATCTTCGGCTTCGGACACCTGCCCGACGGCCGCGCCTACCTGGTCATGAACCAGGTGGACGGTCAGCCCCTGTCCGACCTCATCGAGGCCGGCGGCCCCCTGGCCACTACCCAGGCCCACTCGATCTTCGGAGACGTGGCCAACGGCCTTGCGGCGGCGCACTCGGTGGGCATCATCCACCGCGACGTGAAGCCCAGCAACATCATGGTGCAGACCGACACCCACGGCGCCTTCCGAGCAAAGGTGCTGGACTTCGGCGTGGCCAAGCTCCTGCGCACCGACGCCCACGCTTCCGGAGTAAACACCGCCAAGGGCACAATGATCGGCACGCCGCTGTTCATGTCACCCGAGCAGGTGAAGGGGTTGCCCGTGGACGCGCGCTCGGACGCCTACAGCCTCGGCGTCACCATGTTCCAGGCCCTCACGGGGGACATCCCCTTCGAGGTCAGCTACGACATGGACATCGCCATTGCCCACGTGGAGACCCCCCCGCGCGTACCGAGCACCCTGCGCCCCACCCTCTCGAAGGAGTGGGACCAGCTCATCCTGGACTGCCTGGAGAAGGACCCGGCCCGACGACCGCAGTCCATGACCGAGATCCAGACCAGGCTGGCCCAGCTGGGCCTCTCCGCCACCCGGGGGGGAACCGGCTACGTGGACCTCCCCAGCTACGTCAGGCCCCAGGACGTGATCACCGCCTTGGACGCCGAGCCCGTGCGCCCCCCCACCTCAGCGGGCTCCCCCCGCTGGCCAATCCTCCTGGCCGCCCTCACCGGTGCCGCCATCCTCGTCGGAGCGCTCGTTTTCTGGTTCGCGGGTTAGGCAGCTCAAGACGTCGACTTGTTTTTGCGCGGGCCGGGGCCGCGGTGGTACCGTGTCGGCCAAAGGAGCCCCCATGATCAGCCAGAACCTGCTCCGCCGGGTGGTCCCCGCGGCGCTGACCGTAGCGCTGCTCGCGGTGACTGGCTGCGGGAAGCCGCGAGGCGAAGGCAAGCCCGCCGCCGACCCTCCGTCGGGCCGAAACGCCAGCGACATGGCTCCCCGGGCGCGACCCGCGCTCCGGCCGGGGGTGCGCCCCGCCGTCACCGTGGCCGCGGCTCCGCCGGGAGCGCCCACCACGGGCGACCTGCTGGCCTACGCCCAGGACCCGCCCGCCTTCTTCGACTGGCGCAAGACCCCCGTGTGGTCCGACCTCGTCGCTACCCACTTCCGCCTCCCCAGCGGCACTACGCGGGACACGGCGCGGATCCTGAAGAAGGGCTGGGGAGGGGCTGGAGCGACGCGCCTGCGCGAACACCTCCATGCCCAGGCGCGCTCGGTGGACCGAGCGACTGTGCTGCCCCCCTGCGCGCCCCTGCGCAGGACCTGGACCCAAACAGAGCTGCTGTTGGAGCACCGAAGCCTGTTCAGCTTGAAGATGCTCCAGGAGGCGCTGCTGCTCCGGGCCCGGCTGCACCAGAGCCAGGGACGGCCGGGGCAGGCCCTGGACGCGGCCGTCGCCGCCCTCCGCTTCGCGTGTCACATGGCCCACGTGCCCGAGGTGATCATGCAGCTCATGGCCCTGCGCGCCGAGCAGAAGGCCCTGGTCGTCCTGGGGGATCTGAAGACGGACCGCGCCGGATGCGAACGCACACAGCGGGCGTTGACATTCCACGCCTCCCGACGCGCACCGCTGACGCACATGGCCCGGGCGGACTGGCTCATGGCCCGGAGCCACCTGCGCATGATCACCAAGGAGCTCACCAAGGCGCCCCGCGCCGATGCCAGGGCCATGAAGCGTCTACGGCGCCTGAGGCGGCTGATCCTGGAGCGGACCTCTGCCCGGTATCGGCGCTATTCGCGCCTGGTGCGACAGGGGCTGGCCACGGGGCGGACGGCGGACTGGAAGGGGCTCGATAGGCTGCTCGCCACGCACCGGGCGGCGCTCTCCCAGCTCAAAAAGAACCACGGCGTGAGCTCTCACAGCGAGGTCAACAAGATCGTGGCCAACCTCCCGGGCAAGGCCCCCGCCTGGACGGCCGACGTGATCTCCAAGGTCTTTTTGGGCCTGGTCACCATGCGCAGCTCCCCCTGGAAGCGAGCCCGGCAGCTTCACCTGAAGAACGGGCAGAGCATCGCGCGGCTGCGCGCCAGAAGCTGCTCTATCCGCCCGCGACCATCTGCAGCACCGTGACGGTCTCGCCGCCGGTGAGCTTGCGAGACAGGTCCGCGCGCTCGCCCTCGATGAGGCAGCAGAGGCCGGGAACGCCGCCTGCAAGTCCCGCCTGCGCCAGCAGGGCCTTGATCTTGTCCCCGGAGCGGAGCTCGTAGATGCCCGCCCTCAGGAAGCGGGCCGCGGGGCCGTGCACGACCACGGTCACCTGGATGGGCTCTCGCTTGCCGAACAGCATGATCCCAGAGGTACCATCGAAAACCCCGCATTGACAAGCCGCGTCATTTTCCGTCTACTGTGGGCTCCACACCAAAACACGGAGCGTCGAATGAGCAAAGGATACATGGGCAAGATCCTGTGGGTAGACCTCTCGAAGGGTATCATGGAGGAGGAGACCATCCCGGACGAGACCTACAGGCGATTCCTGGCGGGCTACGGTCTCGGCGCCAAGGTCCTCTTCGACCGGATGAAGGCCGGGGTGGACCCCCTCGGCCCGGACAATGTGCTCGGCTTCGTGGCGGGGCTGCTCACGGGTACCGGCGCTCTCTTCGCCGGTCGCTGGCAGGTCGTGGGCAAGAGCCCGCTCACCGGAGGGTGGGGAGACTCCAACTGCGGCGGGGACTTCGCCCCTGCCATCAAGCGCGCGGGCTACGACGGCATCTTCTTCACGGGCAAGAGCCCCAAGCCGGTCTACCTCCTCATCGACGGCGACGAGAAGAAGCTCGTGGATGCCGGCTACCTCTGGGGCACCGACGCCATCGACACCGAGGACGCGCTCCAGCAAAAGCACGGCAAGGCCTTCCGGGTGGCGGCCATCGGACAGGGCGGCGAGGCCCAGTCCCTCATCGCGGGCATCGTCAACGCCCGGGGCCGCATCTCCGCCCGCTCCGGCCTGGGCGCCGTCATGGGCTCGAAAAATCTCAAGGCCTTGTGTCTCAAGGGCAAGGCCCGCGTCCCGATCCACGATCAGAAGCAGGTGCTCGCCCTGTCCAAGGAGTTCCGCGGGCGCCTCAACCGCGACGAGGTGGTGGACAAGGTCTTCACTGGCGGCGTCGTGGGCATGATGGGACGGGTCCTCAAGTACTTCAAGACCCAGCCAGCCATGGCCGGGGACCTGTTCAAGTTCACCCTGCGGGTCTGGGGCACGCCGGGCATCGCCGCCATGTCCGCCGAGAACGGCGACTCCCCGGTGAAGAACTGGAAGGGGGTGGGCTTTCGGGACTTCCCCCTGCCCCAGCGGTCCAAGCACATCGGCGACGACGCCGTGACCGCCCACCAGACAAAGACGTACGCCTGCCACTCCTGCCCGCTGGCCTGCGGCGGCAAGTGCTCGGTGAAGAGCGGACGCTACCCCTTGGACGAGACCCACAAGCCGGAGTACGAGACCCTCTGTGCCCTGGGCACCCTGGTGCTGGTGGACGACCTGGAGCGGATCTTCCAGGCCAACGAGCTGCTGAACCGGGCGGGCATCGACTCCATCAGCGCAGGGAGCACCATCGCCTGGGCCTTCGAGTGCTTCGAGCGCGGGCTGCTCACGGAGAAGGACACCGACGGTCTGCGACTGACCTGGGGCAACGCAGAGGCGATGGTCGCCTGTGTGGAGAAGCTCATTTCCGGCGAAGGCTTCGGCAAGCTGCTCAAGGACGGGGTCAAGCGGGCCGCGGAGAAGCTCGGCAAGGGCTCGGATCAGTGGGCCATCCACGCCGGCGGCCAGGAGCTGCCCATGCACGACGCCCGGTTCGACGCCGGCTACGGCCTCGCCTACGAGGTGGAGCCCACGCCCGGGCGGCACACCATCTCGTCGTACACCTACGCCGACCTGATGAACCTGGGCGCCGAGACCAAGCAGATGCGCAAGGCCAAGCTCTTCCACAACTTCGCCGACCGGTTCGGCGTCCACGGCAAGGGCCAGGAGATGAGCGTGGTGAGCGCGTTCATGGACGTGGTCAACGGCTGCGGCATGTGTGTCTTCGGTGTCTCCGTGGGTGGCAAGCCCCCCGTGACCGCTTGGATCAACGCCGCCACCGGCTGGAACCACACCTTCGACGAGTACCTGGACGTGGGGCGACGCATCAAGGCCATCCGCCAGGCCTTCAACGTTCGCGAGGGCATCGCGCCGAAGGACACCAGGATGCCCCACCGCGCCCGGGGCGTGCCGCCCCTGGAGGCGGGCCCCAACAAGGACGTCGCCCCGCCCTTCGACGACTTGTCCCGGGACTACTTCCTCGCCATGGGCTGGGATCCCAACACCGGCAAGCCCATGCCCCACACCCTGGATCGACTGGGCCTCACCGAGGTCACAGACGCCCTCGCCCAGCTCGAGGGCTGATCAGCGCTGGTCGCCTCCGCGAACGTCTTCTCCTCCGGCTTCGCCCTGGACCTCACCCTCCCCCGGCCCCTTCACGATCTCGAAGAAGTGGCGATCCGGCAGGACGAAGATCGCCAGGTCCCGGCCATCTCCAGGCGCGGCCCTGGGGCCGAAGAAGACCTGCCCACCAGAGGCGCGCACGGCCTCCGTGGTGCTGGTGGGGTCGGCCACCTCCACGCCGATGCCCACGTCCCCGGGGTGGGTCGTGCGCCCGTCGCACTGGTACAGCGCCAGGCACACCTGCCCCAGGTCGAAGACCACCGGGGTGCCACCGGCGAAGGGGTGGGGGCTCGGTGCGTCGCCAGGTCCCTCCCGGGGTGCCAAGCCAAAGACCGCCGCATACCGCTCGGCCGCGGCAGCAAGGTTCGGTACGAAGAGGCTCAGAAATCGCATCCGTGGTGTGGTGGACATGGTAGACGGCTCCTGGGGAAGCGGGGCTCGGCGCCCCTTCACGACAACTTCGGCGGCACCGGACAGACCCTGATGGATCTTGCGACGGAACCACCGATGGGCCTAGAATGTAGGTAGCACGCCAATGCGGTACTGCTATAGGAATTCTGAGCTCGATGATGAAACGCACACAACGGCGGCACGGACCCTACCTGGCGATGACCCTGGCCACCGGGTTACTGGCCGCAGCCGGCTGCTCGGACAACGACTCGGGGGACCCCTGCGAAGGCGTACCCGGCCGCTGTGAAATCCCCGGCGGCTTGAGCTGCGACGGGAACGTCGTCCAGACCTGCACGGAAGATGAGGCCGGCTGCCTGGTCTGGGTGGACACCAGCACCTGTCCTGCGGGCCTCGCGTGCTTCGGCGGGTCCTGTGTGTGTGACGACGAGTGCGTTCCGGGCGCCAACCAGTGCCACGGGAACACCATCCAATCGTGCGACGAGACCGTCGAGGGCTGTCTCTTCTGGGCGGACGTGCTGGACTGCGCGGCCACCCAGATGTCCTGTGACGACACCGAGGACGCCACCTGCGTGGAGGGAGCCGGCTGCGGAAACGACATTCTGGAGGCGCCGGAGGTGTGCGACGGCGAAGATCTGGGCGGCGAGGACTGCGTGAGCCAGGGCTTCGGCGTGGGCCAGCTCGCTTGCAACGACGCCTGTGACGCCTTCGACACGGGGGGCTGCACCCCCTCGGTCTCCTGCGGCAACGAGACCATCGAGCCACCCGAGGTGTGCGACGGCAGCGAGCTGGGCGGGGCCGACTGCACGAGCCAGGGCTTCCACGGCGGCGTCCTGGCTTGTCGGGCCAACTGCGGCGCCTTCGACACCAGCGGGTGCGACGGGTTCTGCGGCGACGGCGGCGTGAACGGCCCCGAGCAGTGCGACATGAATGACCTGGGCGGGGTCACCTGCGAGACCCTGGGCTTCTACGAGGGCACCCTGACCTGCGACGCGACCTGTACCCTCGACGACAGCGGCTGCACGGGCTACTGCGGTGACGGCGTGGTCGGTGGTCCGGAGACCTGCGACGGCACGAGCGTGGGCCTGATGACCTGCTTCGACTTCGGCTACCCGGGCGGCGTCCTCGGCTGCTCTCCTGGCTGCGACTCCCTCGATGTCAGCCACTGCACCTCTCCGTGGACCGTCGGCGCCTGCTGGATCAGCTCCCCGGTTCCCTCCATTACAGCCCCTGAGCTCACCGTGGTCATCGTCTCGGGCCAGGTGTGGATCTCCGGCCTCACCGACCTGCAATCCGGCCCGGACCCGGATCCCCTCGTCTGGGCTGACGTGGGCGTGGGTCCCGACGGCTCGGACCCGTCCCAGAGCGCAATCGGCTGGGACTGGTACCCCGCCCTCCCAAACCCCGGGTTCACGCACATGAGCAACGACGAGTACGAGGGCGCGCTCATCATCCCCGCGGCAGCCGGATCACCGTATGACTACGCCTACCGCTTCTCCGTGGACGCCGGTCAGACTTGGACCTACTGCGACCGAACCGACAGCCTGTACACCCCATCGGACGCCGGACACCTCGAGGCCACGCCCTGACACCAGCCCGCATCGAACCGGTGTGTCACACCCCCAGGGCGCGGACGAGCTCTTTGGATTGGGCGACCTCGAAGAGGGGTTGGAGCGGGTTGCGCTCGTAGCTGGCGATGACGTGGTCGTGGAGGTGGCGGTGCATGGCGGCGCTGCAGTCTGACAGCAGGACAGCCTTGAAGTCGTGGCACAGGGCGTCCATGCAGGTGGTGAGCACGCAGAAGTTGGTGGCGATGCCCGCCACGGCGCAGAGGGTTACCCGCTGATCCTTGAGCCAGGTCGCCAGCGGGGTGTCGAAGAAGGCCGAGAACCGGGGCTTGGGCAGCCAGAGGTCGCCCTCCTGCCGATCCAGCGCGTCGATGACCTCGGCGCCCTCGGTGCCAGCCAGGGAGTGCGGGTGCATGCGCCCCTTGAAGATGAAGTCGCTCGCCGCGAAGGCGTCCGTGGAGAAGACCACCGGCCAGTCGCGGGACCGGAAGACCGCGATGAGATCGTTGATGGGCGCGATGATGGCCTGCGCGTGCTCGGTGAGGGGCATCGGACTCTCGGTGTCGAAGTTGTCCTTCACCATGTCGATGATGAGCAGCGCCGGCCGCTCGTTGGGCATCAGCTCCATGGGTGTCACCTGACGATGACCGGGGCGCAGGTGGAAACACCCGCCCCCACGATGCGCATGCCGGTGTCGGGGATGTAGAGCTGCAGGCCGGCCTCGCGATCCAGCTTCCACACGTTGGTGGAGGTGTCGGGCGGATTGACCTGATAAAACACGTAGAAGTCGCCGCCCCAGAAGGCGAAGGCCCAGGCGGCCTCGGTGATGGTGCCCGAGAGGCTCGGCAGGTTCGGCAGGTCGTACCGGTCCAGGGCCGCGCCGCTGTCCTTGTCCACCCAGATGACGGCCGGGGGGTCCTCGTACGGGAAGAAGCCCCAGAGCTCGCCGTTGGAGTTGCCCGTGAACTCCCCCCCCTGGTTGGCCAGGCTGCCCACGGTCTGGACCGCCCCCGTGACCACGTCCAGGGTGCCCAGGCTGGCGGTCTCGGAGTTGGCGATGTAGAGCCGGTCCTCGATCCCGCCCGCCGTGATCGTGGCGAAGCCCATGCCGAACTTGTCAAACCCCGCCGAGCCGCACACAAAGGGCGTCTGGCCGAGGCATGCGCCGGTCTGGATGTCCACGCGGTACAGCCCGCTGCAGGTCCAGGTGCCGAAAAACTCGTCATACTCGCCAAAGAGCGCGTAGGCGAACCCGTCCCGAGCCACGGACATGGAGTTGGGCCCCAGGGTGGCGCCGCAGCTCACCGGGCCCACCTCAGCGAACGCGCTGATGTTGCTCACCTGGGGGTTGAACCGGTAGAGGGTGTCGTCCGAGTCGATGACGTACACGAACCGGGCGTGCTCGGCGCAGTTGTCCGGAACCGCACCGTCGCCCGGGACGCCGCTGTCGAGCCAATACTGCTGGTTGCCGTTGCCATTCCAGTTGGTGTTGGTCGGGTCCGTCGGGCTGCAGGCCGCGCTCAACAGCACGACCCCCAGCCCGACCGCGGTTGTCAGGTTGCGAAGATGTCTCATTGCGTTGTCTCCTCGATCCAGGGACACGAAACTGTCATTGGTTTCCCTTCGAATACCACGAAAATCAAACACCGTCACCTCGGTTGGGGTGCAGGGCCAGGGCAGATCCCGCCCTGTGCCCTTTACCAGATCCCGGTTTGACGGGACTACGCGTACTTGTCTCTGCGACGCATCTCGTCTGCGAATCGACAGGTTGTCATTGAACCAAACCGCTACGCGGTAAGAGCGGAACCACTACGCCAACGCCACGCACCTTGGAACCGTGTACAATAGCCAAAAATGTTCAAGATGAAGCGATTGATCGTTCTTTGTGCGGTGGTGGCGACGCTGGCCGGCTGGAACCTGAGCTGTGGCGAGGACAACCACGGCGGTCACCTCGACGCCGGGGCCGACCTCGACGCCGGCGATGACCCCGACGCCGGCGATGACCCCGACGCCGGCGATGACCCCGACGCCGGCGATGACCCCGACGCCGGCGATGACCCCGACGCCGGCGATGACCCCGACGCGGCCATTGAGATTTGCGGCAATGGCGTCATCGAGGGGTCGGAGCCGTGCGACGGCCTCGACCTGGGCGGCGAGACCTGCGGGGACCAGGGCTTCGACGGCGGCTACCTGGCGTGCAACCAGATCTGCGACGGGTTCATCACGAGCCTCTGCTCCAACTCCGGCAACACCTGCGGCAACGGGATCACCGAGCCTGGCGAGGAGTGCGACGGCGCGGACCTGGGCTACTTCACCTGCTCCACCTTTGGCGGCAGCGGGAACCTGGCGTGCGGCCCGGACTGCACCCTGGACCACTCGGGCTGCGACTCGGACGACTTCTGCGCCCTGAACGGCTACTACTGGAACGGACGGTGCGACCTCTGCGAGTACCTCGGCGGCGTGCCCGACCCGGACTGCGACCACTTCTGCGGCGCCGACGGTCACTGCGCCGACACCTCGGGGCCGCAGACCGGATTTCTACCGTCCTGCCTCGTGGCGGTGGGCGCCCGGGACAGCGACTGCAACCCCGGCGTCTGCGGCGACGGTGTGGTGGGCGGCTGGGAGGAGTGCGACGGCGCGGACCTGGACGGACAGGACTGCGCCTCCCTGGGCTATGCCTCGGGCACGCTGACCTGTGACGCGGGGTGCCACCTCGACGTCACGGCCTGCGTACGCCACCCCTGCGGAGACGGCACGGTGGAGGGCAACGAGGTCTGCGACGGTGCGAACCTGGACGGACAGGACTGCACCTCGATCCTTGCCCACCCCTTCGTGGGCGGCGCCCTGGCCTGCAACGCCACCTGTGATGGCTGGGACACCGGCGGCTGCATCTCACCGGTTTGCGGCGACGGGCTCATCGGCGGAAGGGAGCAGTGTGACGGCACGAGCCTCGCAGGCGTGGGGTGCGACCAGGTGGGGTATCTGGGTGGGGTCGTGGCCTGCGACGGAGCCTGTCACTTCGACTGGACAGGCTGCACCGTGCCGGTGTGCGGCGACGGTGTCGTGGAGGGGTATGAGCAGTGTGACGGCGCCGACCTGGCAGGCCACGACTGCACCGACTGGGGCTTTACGGGCGGCACGCTGGCCTGCGACCCCACCTGCGTGGTCTTCGACCTGGGCGGCTGCACCGGCACGCCGACGCCTCCGTAGCAACGGAGCAGCGGGCCGGGAGGCTACTTCTTGGCCTGGAACACGCCCACGGGGATGCCCTCAGGGTCGGTGAACATGCCGTGCCAGCCCATGTCGGGGATCTCCATTTTGGGCACGACGATGGTGGCACCGGCTCCCTCGGCCTTCTTCAGGGTGGCGTCGATGTCGTCCACGTCGAAGTACACGCTCAGGCAGGCGTGCGGCATCTCGTCGGTCTTCTTCATCATGCCGCCGCCCGGCTCGGCGCCAGTCTTCACCATGTCGTACCGCACCGGGCCCTCCCACTTCTCGAAGGACCAGTCGAATATCTTGGAGAAGAAGGCCTGGGCCTTGTCGATGTCGTTGACGCAGAGCTCGAAATGACACAGAGGATTACCAGCCATTTTACTTTTCCTTTCTTGTGGTTGAACTAGATCCCCCCTCCCCCGGCGCGCGACCAGCGCCGACCTGGAAGGACCATCTCCTGTACATGTGTTCAGTACTCCGAACGAACCATCGAGTCAAGAAGAAAATGCCCTCGGAAATACTTGTCCCCAGCCACGATTCGTGACATCTCCAGGGGCCATGACCCCCGACGAACGTGAACCCGAGCCCCCAAACGGACACTCAGCTGATCAGTCAGGTGAGCCATCAGGCGACGATGGTGCCGACGAGCCGCAGGTCGCCCTGCCTCGCCTGGCCGCCCGCGGCGTCATCGGCGGCGTGCTCATGGGCCTGGCCAACCTCGTTCCCGGGATCAGCGGCGGCACCATGCTCCTGGCCGCCGGCGTGTATCCGCGCTTCATCCGTGCCATCGCCGAGGTGACCACCTTCAAGCTCCGGACGCCGTCCCTGGTGGTGCTGGCCGCCGTGGGCCTCTCCGCCCTGGTGGCCATCGGCTCCCTGGCGGGCGTGGTCAAGGACCTCGTGGTGAATCATCGCTGGGTCATGTACTCGCTGTTCATCGGGCTGACCCTCGGCGGCGTGCCCGTGGTCTGGAAGATGGCCGCCAAGGCCACCCGTGGCCTGTGGGTCGGCGCCGTCGTGGGGTTTCTCGCCATGACCGGGCTGGCCATGGCCCAGACGAGCGGCCTCGGTGAGACCGGCGGCGACTCGAGCGGCTTCGTGATGCTCCTGGTCGCCGGCGTCGCCGGCGCCAGCGCCATGATCCTGCCCGGTGTCAGTGGCGGCTACCTGCTCCTGGTGCTCGGACAGTACGTGGCCATCCTCGGCGGCATCCACGCCCTGACGGTGGCGCTCAAGGCCCGGGACCTCTGGGCAGCCTGGGATCCCATCCTCGGCGTGGTGCTGCCCGTGGGTCTCGGCGTGGTCATCGGCATCGTCGTGGTGAGCAACCTGCTCAAGGTGCTCCTCACCCGCTACGAGAAGCCGACCCTCGGCGCGCTCCTCGGCCTCCTCGTGGGCGCCGTCGTGGGCCTCTGGCCCTTCCAGGCCGGCGTGAAGCCCGCGGTCGGCGACACCATCCGTGGCCAGGTGATGACCGCCGACACGCTCGAGAAAATCTCCCCGGACAAGTGGCCCACGGACTTCTTCACGCCCACCGCGCTCCAGGTCATCGCCGCGTTGGGCCTCGTCGCCGCGGGCTTCGCCATCACCACCCTCGTGGCCCGCTTGGGCCGCGACAAGGACGCTGGCCAGTCGTCCGCGGCAAAATGAGACGACGTCCTGAATCGTCGACTTGTTTTGCGCCGGACGCTAATGTCCCGCGTCGAGAGGCTTCAACAGGACGTGGGTGGCGCCCCAGCCGCCCGCGGCGCCTTCGTCCAAGCGGTAGGACTCGACCATGTCGAGGCGGTCGAGGGCGGCATGGACCGTCCGGCGGACCACGCCCTTGCCCTTGCCGTGGATGACGCGGACCTCGAGGATGGAGGCGCGGCGGCATTCGGCGAGGTAGTCGGGGACGAGGTCCTTGACCTCGCTGGGCCGGAAGTGATGCAGGTCCAGCGTGCCATCGATGGGGACCTCGACGGGTTGGCCCGGATCGAAGTCGGCCTCGCGGTCGTCGTCTCGGTCGCCGTCGCGATCGTCAGCGGACATGGCGAGACCATACCTCCCAACCCGGTCTTCTGCCAGACTGCCAGAACAATGAGCTCGGACCTCTGAGCTCGGAGCGTCGGAGACGACACGTCCGACGAGTACCCCGACCTCTGCTGGCAGCCTCTGGTGACCACGCCGCGGCCTTCCGATTTTCTCGTAACGTCACGCCGTTCCGGCTATGATGCGGGGACCGGAAGACGCGACCGGAAACGCGGTGACAGCCAATGATGCAACGGGAAGCCCAGGCGCTGGTCGGGCAGTACCTGCGCGAGAACTTCGGCAGGTTGGTACAGTTTCGAGACATCGCCAAGATCCGCCGGGCGGCGGGGATCCTCTGGCGGGCCGAGGTGGTGTGTCCGTCGTCCGACGGCGAGATCCCCGTGGGGCGCGTGGCCGTGGACGACGCCGGTCACCTGGTGGAGAAGATCGCCGTCGATGACCTCATCGCGGCCCTCAAGACCTTCGTGCCAATGTCCCTCGTGGACGCCGCCTTGCCCGCCCAGGAGGCCAATCCCCTGGCGGACGAGTTCGCCGACTTCGGCCTGGACGACGACGTCGGCAGCGACGAGGACGAGGGGCTCGGCTTCCTCATGGAGGACACGACCGACGAGACCCGTCGCAAGATCGACGCGTACCTGGACGCCGGCACGGACGAGGCCAGGCGCAGCGCGCTCCAGCTCCTGCCCCGGCTGCTCACGTCGCCGGAGACCCGGGCCGACACCCTGGCGGAGATGGCCGAGCTGGAGGCGGACCTGGGGCACAAGGAGGTGGCCCTGGGCTACCTGGAGGCCTCCTGCCGCGAGTTCGCGGACCGGTCCAACCTCGACGGGCTCGAGCGGGTGGCGACCCTGTCGCTGCAGCTGCTGGGCGAGGAGACCTACGAGATCTGTCCCATGAACACCCTGCTCGCCCGGATCAAGAGCCAGCTCGCGCCCGTCGAAGACTTCTTCGGGCTGGACTACTTCCGCGAGCTCGATGACGCCCTCAGGGAGCGGCTCGGGCAGTCCGTCCGGCGACTGCGCCTCGCGCCGGGAGAGGACCTCGTCCGGGAGGGCGACGTCGCCGAGCACGCCTATGTCATCGAGAGCGGGCAGTTCAGCGTGATCCTCGAGGCGCCGGACGGCTCCTCCCGGGCGGTGCGGTGCATCTTCCCCGGGGAGCTGGTGGGCGAGGCGGCGGTGCTCGAAGACAGCGGCGGCCGGCGCACGGCCACCATCCGCGCAGACCGCGTGTCCACCGTGTGGGAGCTCGACGGCCCAGGCCTGCGCGCCATGGTCCAGATGGATCCGACCCTGGCGCACGGCATCGAGCGAGCCCGGGACCTGCGGCGGGTCCACTCCTTCTTCTCCATGCACGAGACCATGGGCCAGCTGGACGTGCGGGTGCGGGACCAGCTCCTCTCGTGCATCCGGTCCATCGCGAAGCACCCGGCAGGCGAGGTGCTCATCCCCGAGGAGACCATCCCCGAGCGGGCGTTCCTCGTGGCCCAGGGCGCCGTAGACTACGTCGTGGACGACGCCGTCGCCCGGCATTATCCGCCCGACTCCTTCGCCGGCCTGCGGGACTCCATCATGGCCCTGAACACCGAGGGACGGTTCGTGGTGGCCGAGGACTCCACCCTGGTGGAGTTCGACGGGCTCAAGCTCCGCGACCTGGCCGCCGACGCCCCGCCGGCCGTGGTCGCCGTCCTGGAGCGCCTGGAGTAACCATCCGATCAGCAATTGTCTGACGGGGCCAGAGTACTGCTTGGTCACCTAGGGGCCGCAGTAGACGTGTAAGTGACCAAGCAGTACTAGCGTGCCTCTCATTGCCGAACGGTGGTATACACACCCCACCATGCGTGTGCTCTTCTGGTACTGCGACGTCATCGGCTGGACCCCTACCCTCAAGACCATCGAGGACATGCCCGACGGTGAGCCGGGCCGGCACGAGAAGATCGTGGCGGCCTTCATCCACGTGGAGCCGCAGGACGTGGAGGAGGGCTCCGGCGCCGAGACCAAGCTGGTGAAGAACGCCAAGTGGCTGGCGCGCAAGTGGGACACCAAGGAGGTCCTGCTGCACTCCTTCACGCACCTCGGCGAGGACAAGGCCGACCCCGAACAGTCACTCGCCCTGGTTCGAAGCGCCCAGAAGCGGCTGAGCGGCGCGGGCTACCTGGCCTCCTGCACGCCCTTCGGCCACTTCCACGACCTCGAGCTCAAGGCCCCCGGCCACCCCCTCGCGCGCATCTACAAGCAGTGGTGAGCGGAACAACCGTGGAGACAACCACGGATCCACATGCAGCGCATCGATGTCGATCTGCTCGGCATTGTGCGCCGGGACCTACTGTCCTCCCGCTCGACCTCTGGCTCGAGCCCGCTCCTGGTCGAGCAGGGTCCAGAGGCGCGGGTCCTCCTCGCCCTCGATCTTGAACAGCACCACGCCGCGCAGGCCCAATCGGTCCGCGAGACGAATTCGATCCCGCACGCACAGGGCGTCGCAGACAGTCCCCACGCGCCGGACGCCCCTCCGCTTGTACCGAAGGGAGACCTCGCCGCCCGGGGTGCGGCTGGTTCTCGCGCCAAAGCGCCGCACCAGCCGAAGCAGCCGCGTGTGGGACAGGGCGCTGATCCGCTCGTAGGCCCAGGCGCCGGGCTGCCCCGTCGCGCTGAAAAGCCAGCCGTAGGTGGGCACACCGAGCTCCACCTTGGTCGCGTCCACATGCCGCGCGAAGTGCCGAACCACCTGGTCCACCCAGGCCAGGTCGGCGTTGGGGGCCTGGGGCTGGCGGGTCGTGCCGGTCCAGGTCGTGGCGCCGTGATCGGCGAACCACTGGTCGTAGGCCATGATGCGCACGCGATCGCAGACCCGCCCCATGACCGCCAGATCATTGGCCCAGGGAAAGACCGCTCCGGCGCGCCGGCCCTTTGGCGGTGCGTCCGAGGTCCGGGCCTCCACGGTGCAGGACAGCACCTTGCCGTGACGATGGAGCGCAACTGAGAGGTCTTCCAGGAAGCGCGAGAAAGGAGCCCGGGTGGCCAGGACCTTCCCCTCGTAGTCGAGGTCCACGCCCCGGTACCCCCGCTTCACCGCCAGGTCGACGATGGCCGCCACGTGACTCCTTCGGGCGGCCGGGGAGATCATCAACCGGTGGATGTCCGCGGCCCGGGCCCAGACCAGCGTGGGCAGGCATTCCACGGCCCGCCGGCGCGCCGCCGCGTGGAGCCGCCGCCAATCCCCGGGCCGGTGGCGGAGGGTGTCGTCGATGCGCCCGCCCTCTTTGATCAGGAAACCAAAGGCGCTCACGCTGTCGAAGAGCCGGATGTGCCGCCGGACCCGCCGGGCCCCCCGAGCCCGGTGCCAGTGCGGGATCCACACCCCCATGCGCAGGGGCTCCCGTCGCCCAGACGCCCGCACCGCCCGCCTGGCCGGTCCCCGCACCGCCCGCCCGGCCGGTCCTTGCACCCCGGCGTCCGGGCCCAGTGGTCCGATCCGCGCCGCCCACCCCGAAGGAACGGTCGCCGGCTTCAGGTCCAGGTCCACCCGCCCCCGACATCCCGCCAGAGCCAGGATCAACAAAGACACGACAGTCACCAGAGTCACCGGGGTCACCACACACCTGAGAATGGTCTTCGTGATCAGCAGGGTACGCATCGCAGGGTTCCAGGGTTGTTCCCTGGTACCTGTACGACCACGCGGTCCTTCCCACGTGAGCTCATCGCCGCTCCGCAGCCCCTCCGTCACCAGATTCCTTGCCAGGATCTTCTGTCTGTCTATACTGTACAGGTGTTCAGCTTCGTCCATCTTCACGTTCACTCGTGCTACTCCTTCGGGGACGGTCCGGACTGGCCGGGGGCCCTGTGCGAGGCCGCGGCGCGTGGGGGTCAGCGGGCCCTGGCGCTCACCGACACGAACGGCCTGTACGGCGCGGTCCGCTTTGCCGAGGCGGCGCGGGCGGCGGGTCTACGTCCCATCCTGGGCGCGCAGCTCAAGGCGGGACGGAGCCGGGCCGTGGTCCTGCCCCTGGACGGCGGCGGGCTGCGGGGGCTCTTTGGCCTGATCCGGGACCGGCACGCCTTGGGGGAGGCCTTCGATCTCTGCGCAGCGCTGGTCCGGCGTGGGCCGGGCCTGGCGGTGGTGTCCGACGACGAGGACCTGGTCGACGCGGTGCTGAAGGGACGCGGCGCCGACGACCTGTACGTGGAGGTGTGGCCTCGGGGCCGTGCTCCCAGGGCGCGCCGGGAGCGGCTGCGCGATCTGGCCGTCCGGGCGGGGATCCCGGCGGTTGCCACCGGGGGGGTGCACTTCGCGCGACCAGAGGGCCACCCGCTGCACCGGGCCCTCCGCGCCCTCGGCTCGGGCTGCGCCGTGGGCGCCCTGGCCCCGTCGGCGAGCGCCCCTGCGGAGGCCTGGCTCTGGCCCGCGGCCCGCATGGCGCAGGGGTTCGAGGAGCACCCGGAGCTCTTGGCCAACGCCGCCGCCCTGGCCGACCGCTGTCGCGCGAAGCTGACCTTGGAGGGGCTGCGACCCTACCGCCCGGCAGAAGCGCAGACGGCCGGCGGCGTGGACGGACTGCCCGCGTCGACGGACGGTGGCCTGGACGGGGTGACGGCACTGAAGGCCCGCTGCGAGACCGTCGCGGCCAATCGCTGGGGCGCTCCCCTGCCCCGCCCGGTGCGTCGGCGCCTGGTGGAGGAGCTCGACCTCCTGGCGACCAGCGGCCTCAGTGCCGCAATGTTGGCCTTGGGAGACCTGGGCGACCTGGCCCGCGACGCCTCCATCCCCATGGCCGCCCGGGGCTCAGCGGCCGGCTCCCTGGTCCTACACCTCCTGGGCCTGGCTTCCGTGGATCCCCTGCGCCACGACCTGGGATTCGCGCGGTTTTTCGAGGCCGGCCGGTCCTGGCCACCGGACGTGGATCTCGACGTGGGCTGGCGCGGCCGACGCCTCCTCATGGACCTGGCGCAGGAGCGGTTCGGCGGCGACCGGGCCGTGCGCGCAGGCCGCCTGGTCTCCCTGCGGCTCACCCGGGAGCGGCTCGCCCTGGCCGGCGTCGATGGGCCCACGGCGGCCGCGTTGACGGGCCTGCCCGAGCGGCTGGCCGCCCACCCCTCCGCCCTGGCGCTCCTGCCCGACCCGGTGGATTGGCTCATGCCCACCGAGCCCGTGGGACCGGAGGCGGTGGTGGTGAGCCAGTGGGACGCCCGGACCCTGCGTCGGACCGGGCTCCTGGTGCTGGACCTCCTGGGAAACCGCGCCATCTCGGTGGTGCACGGGCTGGAGACGGAGACCGACCGCGCCGCCACCGACCGCGCCGCCACCGAAGGGCACAGCGCGGCGCAGGCCACCCCGGAGCCACCTCTGCCGCCGGCAAGCCTGGAGAGAGCCCTGCCACCGACCACGCCGGAGGAGGCCCTGGACGATCCGCGGGTCCAGACCCTGGTGCGTGAAGGCCGCACCCTGGGCTGCTACCACCTGGAGAGCCCGCCCATGCGCGCCCTGGTTCGTCGCCTGGGGACCGCGGACTTCGACACCCTCGCGGCGGCCGCCGCCCTGGTGCGACCGGGCGCCGAGCGGGCCGGGCTGCCCGATCGGCTGGTCCACTGCGCCCGCGGGACCCAGGGCTGGCGGTCGGCCCGGCGGCCGCTGCTGGTCTTCCAGGACGACCTCATCGCGGCGGCGCGACGCCGGGCCGGGTTCAGCCGCCAGGAGGCGGAGCACCTCTGCGCGGCGCTGCGACGCCCCGGAGGGGTCGAGGACCTGGCAGACCTCCAGGGCCGATTCATCCAGGCCTGTCTCGACTCGGGGGAGGCCTCCGCCGACGCCCATTCCCTGTGGGACCAGGTTGCCACCTTTTCCGGCGCGTCCTTCTGCAAGGCCCACTGCGCCGCGAGCGTCGCCCTGGGCCTGCGGGGCGCCTGGCACCGCGCCCACCACCCTGCCGCCTTCCTGGCCGCCGTCCTCGCCCAGGGTGCGGGGTACTACCCGCGTGAGGCCTACCTCAGCGAGGCGCGGCGGCTGGGGCTCACGCTGGTCGGCCCCTGCGTGAACCGCAGCGGAGCCTCCTTCGGCGGCCACGGCACGAGCCTCCGGCTGGGGCTCGCGCAGATCCGGAACCTCGGCGGGCGCGCCGTGAACGCCATATTGGAATCCCGCGCGGCGGACGGCCCCTTTGACGGTGAGGCGGACCTGGCGCGGCGGGCGCGACTGACCCCGCGGGACCTCGACCTGCTCCTGAGGGCGGGGGCCCTGCCCCAGGGTGGGCTCCAGGGTCGCGACCGGGCCGGGCTCATGGTCCCCTTGGGCTCGCCAGGGGCAGCGCTGGGATCATCTCGGGAGACCTCCGCAGAGGAGGAGACCCCGACCGTGGTCAGGCGGCTCCGGCGCGAGCTGAAGACCTTCGGCATCCTTCTGTCGGGCCATCCGCTGGACCTGGTCGACCAGCCGCCCCAGGGTCTGGTCCAGGCAGCGGACCTGGGACGCCACAACGGCGCCTCGGTGGCCCTGGCGGGGTGGCTGGTGTGCGTCAGGCGTATCGTGGACCAGGGCGGGCAGCCCATGGCCTTTGCCACCTTCGAGGACCCCAGCGACCTGTTCGACACCCTGGTGGATCCGCAGATCCACGCCCGCGTAAGCGGCCCCCTGGACCGGTCACCAGGGCCCTACGTGGTGCATGGCCGGGTCTCCCGGATCCCCGGCTCCCGCGTGGTACGGATGAAAGAGCTCACGCCCCTGTGAGCGAAGTGCGTCGGCCGCACACAAAACGCTTTCACTCCCGCCCCATCAGCGTTACAAATGAGCCAGAGTCAACTCATCCGGGAGGCACCTGTGGGCTTCTTCAACAAGCTGCTGGGCGGCCGTAAAAAGAAAAAGGACGAGGAAGAAACCGAGGCCACGGCAGAGCCCGAGCGCAAGCAGGAGCCTGCCCCGAAGGCCGAGGTCCAGTCCAGGGCCAAGCCGGCGATCAAGGCGGATCCGGAGCCCGAGGCCCCGCCGGAGGCGGATACCGAGACAGAGCCCGAGACAGAGCCTGAACATGCGGCGCCCACCGAGTCCATGTCTGACGTCAGCTCAGGCTCCGGCCGCGGCGTGGTCCAGAAGGCCAGCGGGTCGATCAACACAGGATCCAGCGGCGCCTCCCTGCGGGCCATGTCCAGCGGCTCGCTCCGCGCAGCGCCCAACATGATCCAGTGCGAGAACTGCGAACGCGATCTTCCCGTGCCCCTGGCCAGCGGCATCACGGTCACCTGCCCCTTCTGCCTCGGCCGCACTGCGTACAAGCCGTAGGCCCGCCCCCCTCCTACCTGCTATAGTGATGAAATCTAACCCCGCGCCGCCGGGTGGCGACAACTGGGAGGAGCCATGTTCATCCACGACCGTCTAAAAACACGCCCGGCATGCCTGGTCCTGGGGCTGCTGGTAGCCGCCGCTCTGGTCGCCTGCGGAGACGACACCACCGGCGGGAACAACAACGTCAACGTCAACGACGACGCCGGCGTGGACTACGACGCCGAGCCCAACGGAGACGGGGACGTGGGGCAGGACGCCACGGTGGAGCCACCCCTTGCGCAGCTCGAGGTGTACGTCCTGGACATCTGGGCGCAGCCCCTTCCCGCGGACGAGGCGACCCTGACCGTGACGAGCCAGGGCCAGCCCGTACCCGCCACCGGTCACCCGGTGGCGCTGGTGAACCTCTACGACGCGGGCGACTACGAGGTCGCCCTGGAGGCGCCCGACCACGAGACCCAGGAGGTCACCGTGACCTGGGACGGCGGCGGGACCGTGGACGGGGCCACCGTGACCCCGGCGGCGGGCGGCGCGGCCCACGGCCTCTCGGTGAGCCACGAGATGCGCGACGTGGCAGGCGACCTCATCCCCGTGCACACCGTCTATCTGGGCCTCCGCCACCGGTGGTTCTCCGCCCAGGGGCGCCCCGCCCGGCGGGGCAACGACATCACCCTGCTCATGGACGGCGAGGAGGCCTGGAGCGCCGTCCACGCGGACCTCACGGCCGCCACCGACACCGTGATGGCGGCCACCTGGTGGTGGGACTCGGAGTTCGAGCTGGTGCGCGACGTGGCCAACCACCACCTGCTCACGCCTGCCCAGCGCTGGGAGAACACCATGCTGGGCATCCTGGAGACCAGCCCGGCCCTGCGCCGGGTCCTCATCGGCGAGTTCTGGGGCAGCCACGACATCCTGGACTGGCTCACCTCCGACGCCGACATGGAGGCCTACGCCGAGACGCCGGGCGACGACTTCGAGATCATGGGCCAGGGCAACACCACCAGCGGGATCTTCCAGTTCGAGGTGGCCCCCTTCCTCTACGGCGACCGCGTACGGGCGACCTTCCCCGAGGCGTCCGGACGCACCTTCGAGGCCGAGGCCGACATCCAGTCCACCGTCCCTTCCCGGCAGGTGGACCTGACCTGGTGGCCCATCTCCGTGGAGGTGCAGATCGCCTCGTACCACCAGAAGTTCATGGTGCTGGACCAGGAGGTGGCCTTCATTGGCGGCATGAACGTCAAGGCCGTGGACTGGGACTCCAGCGACCACGAGGTATTCGACCACCGGCGCATGGGCTTCGACGCCACCCAGGCTGACCGCGAGGACGTCATGAACAAGGACGAGGTGCCCGAGACCGGGCCTCGCAAGGACTACATGATGCGCATCGAAGGCCCGGCCGTGCAGGACGCGGCGGACATCTTCCAACAGCGGTGGTCCTACCAGATCGCTCAGGGCGCGGCCTTTTCGCAGAACTCCTCCGACTTCGTGGTGGACCGGAGCCAGCCGGAGCAGCCCGGCGGCTCGCAGATCCAGGTCACCGCCACGCTCCCGCAGCCCTTCTGGGAGCACGCCATCGCCGAGACCTGGTTCAACGCCGTGGAGCAAGCCGAAGAGTACATCTTCATCGAGGATCAGTACTGGCGCATCCCCATGCTGGTGGACGCGATCATCGCCCGCATGAACCAGGTGCCGGGGCTCCGCCTCCTGGTGGTCACCAAGCCCGTGAACGAGTGGACCGACCCCGGGTGCTCCTGGACCCACCAGACCCACCAGGACCTGATGGCCCTGTTCCCCACGCGCTACGCCACCTACCAGCTCCTCGCCTTCGACACGGTGGTGGACTCCTTCATCATCGGCTGGGACGAAACCGAGGAGCGGTACCAGAACATGGACGTCCACTCCAAGATGCTCATCGTGGACGACAAGTTCATGTCAGTCGGCTCCTGCAACAAGAACAACCGCGGCATCGTCTACGAGGGCGAGCTGAACGTGGCCGTCCTGGACGCGGCCTGGGTGCGGGACCAGCGGCGCCGCATCTTCGCCAACATCCTGCCGGCGGGGGTCACGCCCACCAACGACGTGGCCACCTGGTGGACCCAATTCTCAGACGCCGCCGCCTGGAACGACTACGTCTGGCAGAACTGGGACGACGAGGGAGGCGCCATCGACCTCGGCGACAACGGCAACCCGCAGGATCCCATGCCCGCGGAGTACATCCCCGACGGCTTCGTACACACCCTCATCTTCAACACCGTGAGCGACTGCTTCATCGAGGACGTCGGCCCCGACATGACCTGAACCGGGCGAGGTGTGGGGTGGGAGCGGGGAGCGGGGAGCGGCTCAGCAGCCGGGCTCGCCGAGGCAGTCGGGATCGTCGCAGTCGACGAGGTGATCGAGATCGTCGTCCACGCCGTTGACGCAGTTTTCGTCGGGCCACAAGCTCTGCAGGTAGTACTCCCAGGTGTCGTGGCGATAGATGTCGTTTACGTCATAGTAGTAGCCGCCGAAAACGACCAATCGCAGTCGGCCTGAGTCGTAGATCATCGCGTAGGCGGAACGCGGCGTCGGAAACACCGACATCGGGTTCTCCACCCAGGTCGCGCCGTCCCACTCCCAGGTGTCGGACAGGTGAGTGGAGCCGTCCTCGTCGTACCCGCCGAAGAGGACCGCCCGGCTCCGGGCCTCGTGGTAGCCCATCGCGACATAGCTCCGGGAGCTGGGGATGCTGGAGGGTGACCGCTGGACCCACGTCGTGCCGTCGTACTCCCAAGTATCGCCAAACTCTCCGCTCCAGGCGTCGTCGCCGCCGAAGAGGACCACCCGCTCCTGGAGAGGGTCGTAGGCCATGGCGTGACCGCTGCGGGCCGGCGGGGACAGTAGCGGGGCCTTCACCGACCAGTCCACGCCGTCGTACTCCCAGGTGTCGGCGAGGTCGTTGCTGCCATTGTAGCCCCCGAAGAGGACATGGACGCCCCGCCGGCTGTCGTAGACCATGGCGTGGAAGGCCCGCCCCGGAGGTGGCGTGGAGGGGCTACGCTGCACCCAGTCGCCTCCGTCGTACTCCCACAGGTCGTTCTGGTAGACGAGGTTGTCGTCCCACCCGCCGAACATCACGACCACGCTGCGGCTGGCGTCGTAGGTCATGGTGTGCTCGGACCGGGCGACGGGAGACGTGAGGGGGGTGACCTGCTGCCAGGTGGCGCCGTCGAGCTCCCAGGTGTCGCCGAAGACCGTGCCCGGGTACCAGCCGCCGAACAGGACCGTCCGGTCCCGGGAGGCGTCGTAGGCCATGGCGACCTCCGTCCTCGAAGAAGGATTCCCCGCGGTCGCCACGGACTGCCAGAGGGCGGCGTCCAAAGTGCACCCGCTGGAGCACCCGTCGGCGTTGACCCAGTTGCCGTCGTCGCACTCCTCGTCCGAATCCTGGACACCGTCCCCACAGCCGGCGCTCTGGCAGGTCATGCGGCAGGCGTCAGGGGCCGTGTCGGAGTTGCTCGACGCCTCGTCGCACTCCTCGCCCTGGTCGAGGTCGCCGTTCCCACAGTCCGTCATGTCCTGCTGGCAGTCGCCCCGACAGGCGTCACCGTCGTCGGTGTTGCCGTCGTCGCAGGCCTCCGCGGGCCAGGTCCCGTCCATGGTTCCGTCCACGAACCCGTCCCCGCACTCGTTGGGCACGCAGCAGTCGTCCGTCCCCTCGCAGGCGGTGAGGCAGCCGTCGTCGTTGCCGGAGTTGCCGTCGTCGCAGACCTCGCCGGTATCCACCACGCCATCCCCACAAAAAGCCCCGCGGCAGTCGGTGCGGCAGGCATCCGGCTCGTTGTCGCTGTTGTCGTCGCCGTCGTCGCAGACCTCCCCCTCCTCGACCTCACCGTTGCCGCACTCGGGCGTGTGATTCTCGTTCACGTTGTTGTTGTTTCCCCTCCCGGTGTCGTCGCCGCACCCCGCCAACATGAGCACCAGACAGCAACCGATCCGTACCAGGGTCTGCATGACCACCTCCTGTTCTACTTCTGCAAAAATTGCACAAGCGCCCCCAGAAGGCAAAGGCCGTGTGCCGCGGGGGCTCAGGGGGGATCGGTGTGGGGCCGGGGAACCGGGGTGCCCGCCACACGGGCGGGCGTGGGGATCAGCTTCACCCGCTGGTGAAGCTGCAGCTGTCGCCGCTGGAGTAGGAGCCCACCGACCCGCCCCCGCCGCCGGAGCTGCCTACGGCGAAGCCGGAGAGCAGACGGCGGGCTCGCTTGCCGCACTCGGGGCACTCGGCCTCGTCGCGATCCTTGATGGACTGGATGGATTCGAATTCTTCGTCGCAGCGATCGCAGTGGTACTCGTAGAGGGGCATGCAACTTCCTCCTTGCTCGAACCCGAGGTCGGATCCTCGCTCACTTCTGGATTCGGGAACGCCAGGGGCGCGTCCCTTCGGGCGGTCGGGATCGATCCGATGCCCGGGCAGGGCTCTCCCCGCAGGGCGGAGAGGGCTTGCCTCAGGCCCCGCTCGCTCTGACGACCCACGAGCCGCGCCACCTCGTTCCCATCCTTGTCCATGAACAGGAAGGTGGGCACGCCCACGAGCCGGTATTTCCGGGTGAGGCCCCGGTTCTCGTTCTTTGACAGGTTCACCGTTCTGACCAGGACCTTATTTTCCTGGCACTGGTGGGTGACTCTGTCGACGATTGGTTTCATCTTTTTACATATCGTACAGTTATCCGAATAAACTTCAACCATTGCCGGAAGACGCCTACCCGCCTCGGTCGTGGTGACCTTCGTCGCCCCGTCCGCAGCGACAAGGGGCGTGTTGGCGCCGCTACAGGCGTCGGCGGCCATGGACACCGCGACCACGATGAGTAACACACCCACCACCCGCTCGATACGGCCCAGGTGCGATTTGACGCGTTCCAAGACACGGATCCCTACCTTGGCAAGGGTAGCCGTGACCAGGAGCGGCAGGGCAAAGCCGAGGCCGTACACGACCAGGTAACCGGCCCCGGTCCAAGGACTCGAAGAGGCCGAGGCGGCATGGGTGAGCATCGATCCGAGGACCGGCCCGACGCAAGGGGTCCACCCCGCGGCGAGTATTCCGACTAGGTCGAGTGACATGTACGCCTCCTAGGTCCGGGACAACAGGAGCCCCACGACCGCGCCATATCCACTCGAGATCCAGGGGTCGCTGGTGATGGGGCACCCGCCGGAGCTGCATCCCACGAGGGCGTAGTAGCCAAAGCCCAGGCCGGCGCCGCCGGCGATCCACAGGGAGGTTTTGAGAACCTTGGATTTCATGGCCTTTGGCTACTACAATCCCCGTGCCACCATGAGTCCATCGTCATTTCAATATCTTACAGCCTAGCCTGAACAAACCTCCGACCATTGGACGTTGCAATATCAATGGAATTGCACTATATGCAACACCTCGCGCAACAGTCGCGCGTGGAAGCCGAAGCACCATGAGCCCATCCAACCCAGCCGGCCCTTCCGGCCCAACCTCGACCCAAACGAAGGACCTCGCCACCCTCTTGGCGGCTGACCCAGAGCTCCTCGCCCGATTCCTCGACACGGTGGGCGACGCGCTCTTCGTGGTGGACGCCCAGCAGATCATCACCTACTGGAACCACCAGGCAGAGCTCCTCACCGGCTACACCGCCAAGGAGGTCATCGGCCGCCACTGCCTGTCGGGCATCCGCTGCGAGACGTGCCTCTACGAGTGCAACCTGTTCCAGCGGCGGACCATCGAGGACGCGCGCATCGGCATCCGCGCCAAGGACGGCCAGGAGCTCAAGGTGCGCAAGACGGCCTTCGTCCTCGAAGACACCAACGGCGAGATCCTGGGCGGAATCGAGTTTTTGCGAGACGAGACCGAGCTGACCCAACGCATCCAGGACTGCGGCGAGGCGCGGAAGCTGGTGGAGGACCGGGAGCTGCTCCAGGCGGCCATCCTCGGCTCCATCCAGGAGGGGGTCATCACCATCGATCCCGATTTCCGCATCACCAGCTTCTCACGGCGGGCCGAGGCCATCACCGGACGCAAGGCCGATGAAGTCCTCGGGCTCCACTGCCACGATGTGCTCACCTCCACGCTCTGCGACTCGAGCTGCCCGGCCCAGCACTGCCTGGACACGGGCGACGAGGAGGCGGAGCGCACCACCGAGATCGTCACCGGCAACGGGGCCACGCTGGCCATCGGCGAGGTCGCCGTGCCCCTCCGGGACGAGGACGGCAACCCCCTGGGCTCGCTGCTGCTCATCGAGGACCGCTCCACCCACGCCGATGTCATGTCCCAGGTGGACGGCGCCACCTTCTGCGGCATCATCGGCCGCTCCGACTCCATGCGGCGGGTGTTTCGGGTCATCGAGCAGGTGGCCCCCACGGACGTCACGGTCCTCCTCACGGGCGAGTCGGGGACGGGCAAGGAGAAGGTGGCCCGGGCCATCCACGAGCGGTCCGGCCGGCGCCACGGCCCCTTCCAGGCCATCAACTGCGCCGCCCTGCCCGAGACCCTCCTCGAGAGCGAGCTCTTCGGCCACGTGCGGGGCGCCTTCACGGGCGCCGAGCGGGACCGCCCGGGGCGAATCGAGGCCACCGCCGGGGGGAGCCTCTTTCTGGACGAGCTGGGGGAGATGCCCTTGTCCATCCAGGCCAAGCTCCTGCGGTTCCTCCAGGAGCGGGAGTACCAGCGCGTGGGCGACAACCAGACCCGGACCGCGGACGTGCGCGTCATCGCCGCCACCAACCGGGACCTTCAGGCCGAGGTGGCCGCCGGCCAATTCCGGGAGGACCTGTACTACCGGGTGCGGGTCATCCCCATCGAGATGCCGCCCCTGCGCGACCGCAAGGGTGACATCCCGCTGTTGGCCGCGCACCTGCTCGACGACATCTCCAACAAGCGCGGCCGCCCGGACGTCTCCTTGACGCCCGCCACCCTCCAACGCCTGGTGGACCACCCCTGGCCCGGCAACGTCCGCGAGCTCATCAACGCCTTGGAGTACGCCGTGGCCCTGGCCCCGGGCCGCCGCATCCGCGCCTCGGACCTGCCCCCGGAGCTCGTCGGTCGCGCCCAACGGTACTCCGCCGCCCGGGACGGCGACGACCACGAGCCCGACCGCATCGAGGAAGCCCTACGGCTGCACGACGGCAACCGCAGCCGCACCGCCCGCTACCTCGGCATGGACCGCGTCACCCTCTACCGCAAGATGAAGAAGTACGACATCTCCTGATCCGCGCGCCGACCACCAGGACGAAAGCAAGGATCCAGGGCAATGGCGGTGCGGAGCGGTCGTCCGTGCCGTCGGTGGCGCAGGAGCAGCCGTTGCGGATGCCGGGGTCCGAGCCCGCCGGCGAGGCGTCCGCGGTCACACCAGAGGCGTCCGGATCCGGGGTGGTGCCGCCGTCTAGGCCCGCGTCGGGCGCGGGGGTGCACCCCGGGGCCGAGGGGTCGTGCGTGAAGTGGCGTCGGTCGAACTGGGGCCGACACACCTCGCAGGGATCGGCAGGGTCGGGGTCCTCCGGGGCATAGCTGGTGCCGTCAATGCAGCAAAGGTCGGTGCAGTCGTAGAGGCAAGAGCAGCCGTCCTCGCCGGCGCCGCACTGGCCGTCGCCGCAAAAGACGCCGCAGTCACCGGTCCGCTGGAGGTGCACGACCTGGACAGGGCCGATCCGACGGGAGGCGGCGTAGGCGATCCAGGCGCCGGTGGGGCCGGCTGCCACGCTCCTGGAAAACCACCGGGAGTTGGCGCTGTCCCAGTAAGCCACGGGCTCGAAGCCGGCGCCGAGATCCACCCGAAAGCGCTTCTGCCAGTTGATCCCGAAGACGTAGACCACGCCCGCGGGATCGATGGCGATCTCCACGAAGGCCGCGTGAATGGCGTTGGGGAAAAGCTCGAGGGGCGTGGTCCAGCCGCCGCCCGTGCGTGTGATGATCGAGGCGTGTCCGGCCTCGTTGGGGGCCGTGGTCGGGTCGGGCGGGTCCATGGGATAGATCAGGTGCACCTCTCCGTCCGGGCCGGACGCCACGGCCGGGCGGATGGCCACCGGGCCGAGGGTGCCCACGGGGGCCTCGTCGGTGGCCTGGTCGCCCGGGGCCCAGGTGCCGTCCGGCGCGCGCTGGCGGTAGTGCCCCTGGTAGTTCCGCCAGGTCCCCACCATCCCGTGGAACTGCAGGGACGCCACGTGGACCGTGCCGTCGTAGCCCAGGCTCATGTGCATGAAGGGTCCCGAGGCAACATAGTATGGGAGGCTCCAACCCGCGCCGTCGAGCTGAACGTAGCGGAGCCCCTTCCCGCTGGCGTCGTCACCGCCGTCGATGGCATAGACCACGTGCAGCACGTCGTCGGTGTCGAAGTCGGCCCGCACGATCAGGTGGGGATCGGCGGGGTCCGGGGCCACGGTGTCGGTGATGATCTCCCCGGCGCTCCACCCGGTTCCGTGATCCTCGAAGTGGTACAGGAAGGTCCCGTCGCCGATGATCAGGTGATAGGCACCGTAGGAGTCGATGGCCAGGGCCATGCCCGACAGGCTGTGGTGGGCATCGATCTCCGAGGTGACCGGGATGATCCCGCCGGTGTCCACGAGCTCCACCGCGGACCATCCCGCTGGACCGTTGCGGCTGAGGTAGACGAGGTCGTCGTCCGCCACCCAGACCACGGCCGGGTCCCCCGTGAGGTGGTTGATCGCGACGTAGACCGCGCTGCCGAGGTCGTCCAGCTCCACCGCGTCCAAGGCGGTGACGCCGCAGGGCTGGGCGGTCGCATCACCGGTGAATAGCGTCGCCGATACCAGCGACAGCGCGAAGGCGCCGCACGCGAGTCGTTTCATGAGAGGTCCCCTCGTATGTTGCCGACCCCTTCATAGTATCACGGTTCTTTCGGCAGCTACGAGGTCACCCCACCGGGGGGTCAGGTCGGGATAGGGGGGTGCCTTCGCCGGATCCGTGACGGATCCACCGAAAGGTCTTGTCCTGCATGTTTCGTGGAGCTGCCAGACTCTCCCGTTCCCAGGCTTGGCCTGGCGCACGAGAAGCCCAGGCTAGAATCGGATGGCGGCGGTGAAACGGAAGTTCACGCCGTGCTCGGTCTTGTTCACCGTGGGGACGCCCTTCATGCGGCTCTCGTTGAGCAGCACCTGCTGGGTGATGACTTCGTCTTCATGGCCCACTCGGGACAGGCCCAGGTAAGCGACGTCTGCGGCGAAGGTCAGCCACCGCAAGGGGCGCCACTCGAGGCCCAGGGCCAGCTCGCCACCGACCTGGCTCTCCTTGAGGATCGAGCCGGCCTCCTCCAGCAGGGGATCCCGGAAGCTCACCGCCTGGTACACCACGGTGCCGCGGATGAAGGGCTTGAGGCGCCAGCGCCGACGAGACATGTAGTACTGCAGGCCAATGCTGGTCCTCAGGTCCGTCCGGCGGTAGTTGTCCTCGTTGCAGTGGGTGCAGGAGGCGGAGCCGCCCACGCTGCCGTACAGGTGCAGACCGCGGCCCAGCTTGAGCTGGGCGTAGAACCCCGCGCCGCCCATCCCGCCGGTCTTGTACATCGTGCCTTCCCCGTACAGGCCGAGGGTGAACAGGCGAACCCGGCGGTACCGGCGGCGGTACACGCGGGGCGGAGGAACGTCACAGGGAACCACGGGTGCGACCACCGTAGCCTTGGGGCTCGGCGGCGGAGGCGGAGGCGGAGCGGCCGCGGGAGGCGGGGGCGGGGGCACGGGCTGCACGACCACGACCGGCGGCGGCAGGGGCAGGCAGGGTCCGACCACCGTGACACCGGGGCCAACGATGACCCGCCGGCGACACTGGGCGTCCGCCTCAGAGGGCGCCGCGAGGGCGATGACCAGAAAACCGAAGATGGCTGGGTATGTGATCAGGCGCATGGCTTTTGCTCCTTGGAACTCGGTTCCTAAATCTGACATGTGAACCAAGCAAATATCGTGCCTTCTTTCTGCGAGCCGCTCATTTCATGACACCGGGCCCGAAGAATAGTTAAATAAGGTTGATTATTGCCGGGTTAACTTACACGGCGGTCTGTGGCGACCTCCACTGTGTTCCTCTGCTTCGCTTCGATTGTAAACGAGTGTTAACACTCGTGCCAGCAAAAGTGAGAACAGGTGTTGATGGCTACCCCTGGAATGACCTGAAGCCTGGGTCAGGGGTTGCTTTTCTTACAGGGGATGGCAAGAGGTGTTTTCGACGTCTTCGCCCAGGCACAGAGGGCCCTTGCCACCAGGGCGGGCGGGCGAAGCCGTCGCAGGATCTGGGCCAGGCGGGTCCGGGCGGCCTGGAGGCCCGCGGTGTGGGCTCGTCGTTGCTGGTCCAACCGATCCACGAGGACCGACTGGTACCCCGGAAATCCGCCGAGCTGCCGGTCGGCGATGTCGCGCTGCCGGCGACATCGCGACGCCAGGAGTCGCAGGTCACGGACCCACTTCCCACCCGTGGCCCCGTGCTTGGCCACCAGGCGGGACGCCGTGTGGGCGAGCCGGTCCAGCTCGAACACCGCCGCCTCGGCCCTTCGTCGGTTCGATTGGCGCACCTGGACCGGGAGCATCTGCGACAGCTTGCGGTGCTCGTCCCTGTAGGCCCGAAGCACGAGCCCCCCGGCCTTGCTCTCTCCGGCGGCGGTCTGGGTCGGCAGGGTCTCCAACCACAGGTAATGGGGCACCACGGACCAGGGGCGATGCCAGGACCGACCCGACAGCAGAGCGAGGAGACGCGGCCAGTCACCCAGGGTACGGCGAAGGGCCGCCTCGGTGAGCCGCGCCGCCGCGTCCCGACGGACTCGCACCCGCGCGGCCCGGTCCGCCAGCAGCCGACGCGCGGGCGCGCGACTGTGAAGGAGCGCCCAGCGGGCCAGCGCGTCCACCGCCAGGGAGGAGACGGCCGAGTCTGCGGAGCCAACTCCCGTGAGTATGGCGTCCAGGGCCCCCAGGGTCGGGAAGTGGGCCAACGCGCGGACGGCATAGGCTGCCGTGCGTGGGTCCGACGCGCCAGCGGCGGCGGTCAGAGCGGAGAGCCGCGCTGTGGGCCGCCAGGGCCGGGACCTGCGGATGGCCTCCCGGACCTGCCGGGCCTGGGCCGGACGGCGCTGGATCCAGGTGCGCAGAAGGACGAGGTCGGCCCGGCCCGGTGGCCGCCGGGCCTCGAGGCGGCGAATTTCCCGGACGTCCAGAGCCAGGACGGCCCGCTGGATCCCCTTTCTGAGCACCTGGTCACGCAGGCGAGCGGTGACGGCTCCGGCGGGAAAGCGCCTCAGGTAGACCGCGAGGTCGCGCTCGTCGCCGAAGTGGGCGACGCGCTCGGCCAGGCGGACGGCGATGCGATCGCGGACGCCGGCTCGGTGGCTGGAGGTCGGATAGCGGAGCCCGAAGGTCTCGAGGTCGCGGAGGGTAGCGTGGGGCCCCAGGGAGCGGAAGTCCAGGTCCTCGAGCTTGCGCCGCAGCCCCGACACGTGGCGCGACTTCGGATAGCGCCTCAGGAAAGCCAGAATGATGCGCCTGTCCTTGGCCCGACGCACCGAGGCCGCGAGCTTGGACGTCAGTCGGCGCCAGGCCTCCACGCCGAGGCGATGGCCGCCGTGGCCCTTGAGAAAGCTCCTGTAGGCGGCCGCCGTGTCCGTGCGCCGCGCGACACGATACCGGGCCAGGGCCAGGTCGGCGCGGGCCCTCTCCGCGAAGAGCCCACGCGGGTGGTGTCGCAGAAAACGGCGCCAGGCCAGCGCGTCGCCCAACCGCCGGGCGCGGACGAAACGAAACCGCTCCAGACGGCGCTGGGCGGCCCGACGGGCCGCCTTCGAGCCCGTGAGACTGGCGCGCACGAGGCGATCCTCCGGGGTCACAGGACCCCGAGGCAAGGGCCTGCCCGTGGCGGAGCATCCCGCGACGAGGGCTGTCACACAAAAGAGCACAGACGGACTTGCTCGGAGGAATGAATGCGACATGGCAGACCGGTATTTGCCCACAACCCCAGGCATCCTGTCAATACCGGGTCCGTGGGTGGGGCTACACCATTCCCCTTGACACACCCCTCGCTCCTGAATACATACTTTCGCATCCTTTTTCCGGAGGTTGCGCATCCGCAACAGATCGTGGGCTCCCAGAGCCCCAGAAGCGCAAGCCGGTATCACGCAAAGGACATTGCCACCGAACGAGGAGGCCAGGATTGAGCGACCAGAAAAAGGGACCCAAGAACATCAGTGACCTCAAGGCCAAGCTGGGTCTGAAAAAGCCGGGTGCGGGCGGTCCCACGCCGCCTCCGGGCATCGCACCGCCCGCCATAACGCCTCCGCCGGGGGTGGCTGGTGGCGGAGACAACCTCGTGGCGCCTCCGGGCGTGGCGCCTCCGGGAGGGGGCATTGCCCCGCCTCCGGGCATCACGCCACCCGCCACGACGCCTCCGCCGGGGATCGCGGCGCCGGCAGGGTTGCCCACCATGGACGAAAAGGTGTCCCTGGTGGCTCCTCCCGGGTTCGAGCCCCCACCGAAGCCGCTGGCCGAGCAGCCCGTGCAGCACGTGGACGTGGACATGGACGTGGTGGCCGCGAGCAAGGGCAAAAAGACGGTGGTGTACATCATCGCCGCGGTCGCCTGCCTCCTGACCTTCGGCGGTGGTTTCTACGTCGGCGACATCCGTCTCCAGCGCGACTGGGTGGCCAAGTCCAAGAAGTCGTGCCTCAAGACGTCCAAGGTCATCAAGCAGCTCCACAAGAGCACGGTGAAGTTCGAGGGCGTGTTCGAGGAGGAGGTCGAAAAGACCAAGAAGGGGCGACGGCCCCTGTCGGCATACAACCCGAACCTCTTCC
>Ga0272441_10000429_pt1 | contig 96499 bp, 100 predicted proteins | sample SSMProp6N_FD_193582 | JGI IMG/M metagenome (GOLD analysis project Ga0272441, IMG submission 193582) | Marine sediment archaeal communities from Little Sippewissett salt marsh, Falmouth, MA, United States - SSM-Prop-6N | ecosystem: Environmental > Aquatic > Marine > Wetlands > Sediment ... | reverse complement strand
ACATCGTCGCCCTCGGCGTCATCGCCGCCATCACGAAGATCGTGCCCAAAGTACGCCTCGTCGATGCCATCGCTAAATACCTGCCCAAACGTTTCCTCGCCGCCAATAAAAAAGCTCTCGATGCGGGATATAAGGCGGGAAAAGCGGCCGCAATGATGAACGACAGGACATAACGGGTGAAGAAGCAAACGGCCGGCGTTTTTACGGGCATTCATTTCTCTGTAAAGAGATGACACGCAGTAACGAATGCAAAAAGGTCGTCGTGTTAGGAAACTCCTATTCACAGCGAGCCCCTGTGTTGGTATAAGGCGAAGAGGAGACCGGTGTTTATGTCGCATGGATGGACAGGGAAAATACTTTTCATCGATCTATCGATGCGAACGACACGCGTCGAGGACACGGCGGATTACAGGAATTTCATCGGCGGCCGCGGTATCAATCAGAAAATACTCTTTCATCAGGTTCACAGAGACACGCCCGCCCTGGGCGCGGGAAATGTCATGGTTCTCGGCGCGGGACCGCTGGTGGGAACGCTGGTACCTGCGGCCAACCGGCTCGCCGTCGATTTTAAGAATGTCATAACGGGCGGTATCGGATCGGGGAACGCGGGGGGACACCTGGCGGCGGAGATGAAGTTCGCCGGGTATGACCACATCGTCCTGACAGGTGCCGCGGACAGTCCTCTCTATCTCCTTATCAGCGACGGTGATGTCCATTTTCGTGACGCCGGAGATCTCTGGGGAGAGACGACCTGGGAAACGGAAAACCGCATCAAACGCCGTGAGGGTGATAGCGGTATCAAGACACTGACAATCGGGCCAGCCGGGGAAAAAGAGGTAGCCTTTGCCTGCATTATCGGAGACCGTGGCCGCGCCGTGGGATACGGGGGCGGCGGTGCCGTACTGGGAAGTAAGAAGGTCAAGGCCATTGCCGTGAGGGGTACAGGGCGGGTGACCGTCGCCCACCCCGGCTCATTCCGCCGCGAGGTGGCGGCGTATACAAACGATGTTTTTAATAAAAGCCGGTTTGCCGATATTCATCGTCGCGGCGGCACACTGGCCGCCTATCTCCTGCCCGGAGAATCCCGTCCCCACGCCGTCAAAAACATGAGTGAATCATTCTGGAGTAATGACAAGCTGGAACAGGTATCGCGTTCGGCCGTCGATTACTATATGGTTCGCCGCCATGGCTGTTTCAACTGTCCCGCATACGGCAGTGCCATTTACGATGTCGACGGCATGACTTGCGAGGGCTTCCAGGCGAATTCCTGGCGGGGATTTGCCTCGAATCTGGCCATCGCCGATCCGAAGGAAATCCTTCGTATTCACGCGTTCACAAACCTTCACGGCTTGGAGGGAGATCATACCTCGGCCGTTATTGCCTGGGCCATTGAATGTTTTGAACGGGGCATCCTGACGGTACACGATACAGACGGTTTGGAACTCCGCTGGGGGAAAAGCGATCCCGTCATCGCATTGATCGAACGGATTGTGCAACGGGAAGGTTTCGGTGATGTTCTCGCCCGCGGTGTCCACGAGGCATCGCGGATCGTCGGGCGGGGCTCGGAGGATCTGGCCATGATGTCGCGGAAGAACGCCCTGATGGAAGCGGGTATGCGTTCGCACAAAGGATGGGCACTCGGTATCCTCACGAGCCCGAAGGGCGGCGGGCATTTGCGGGGGGCGCCGGCCGTCGAGTTTCAGCGTCTCGATCCTGCTCTCAGTCGGGACCTTTTCGGGATCGACGACATTTCAGATCCTACCGCCTATGAAAACAAGGCGGAACTGGTTACATGGTATGAGAAGTACAAGGCCGTTATTGATACGATGGGGATCTGTTACCTGTCATCCATGTGGATGGATGTTACATTGTATCGGCCCGATGACCTTGCCCGTTTCTATTATCTCGTCACGGGAGATGAGTTGTCAGGGGCGGATCTTCTCCGTGCCGGCGAGCGACTCCATACACTGGAAGTTTTATTTAATATCCGCCATGCGGGATTTGATCGGAGCGATTCTCTGCCTCCCGTCAAGTTGATGACCGTACCGGTGAATGACGGTCCCTTCGAGGGGGAACGGTTGGAGGCTAGGGCATGGAACAATCTCCTTGATGAGTACTATCGGTGCCACGGATGGGATCGCGATACTGGCTGGCCGATAAAACGGTGTATTGAGGATCTCGATCTTGAAGAATACGGGGCGCTATTGGGCGAGGACGGTATGTCTCTGCCGGAGTGATTGCATTTTTATTAAAAGTTTTTCTCTCCCTGTTGACTGTGATATGAAAGAGACGATGGTTGTTCATATTGATGATGCTCGTTGTGTCGGATGCCGGACCTGTGAGATTGCCTGTTCTTTTCAGCGGGCAGGTGTTTTTTCACCCGGTGCATCGATGATTGCGATACTCTTTGCCGATGATGGGCAGCTCGTCATTCAATGTCCGTCACAATGTGATTGCGGAAACCCACTCTGTGCGGAGTTCTGCCCGACGAGAGCGATTACTGTATGTCCACAAAAAATAAATCCGTAGGAAGGATAGTTCATAACCATGGGGAAAGGAGGTGAATGCGGTCGGTTCAACGGATTTTTAATATGAATATACTCAAGAAAGGGGATGATCTCATGAAAAAAGTATTGGGTATTGGCGTAGTGGCAATCTGTATTATTGCCTTTATCAGTGTTCCCTGTCTGGCGAAAACGTCATGGAATGTCAATTCCGTCTGGCCGCCGAAGAATCATCAGAGTATCGGACTGAATGATTTCGCGGAGAGGGTTGCTGAGGCGACAGACGGCGAGTTGGAACTTATTGTCCATACGGGGGGCGCCTTGGGTTATAAGTATCCAGAACTCCTCAAGGTGGTGCGGGACGGACTCGTTCCCATGTCCGACATGCTCGTCAGCGGCGTCGCCGGTGATGAGAAAATCTTCCAGATCGTGACACTACCTTTCCTCGTGAAGGACATGGACGAGGCTCGGTTGCTTAATGAGGTGGCACGACCTTATTTTAACAAAGTGGCCGAAAAATGGAATCAGAAGATTCTCTATATTGCGCCGTGGCCCGGTGCCGGACTGTGGACGAAGAAAAAAATCACCGCCGTTTCAGACATGAAGGGGCTCAAGACACGTACCTACGACAAGAACGGTGCCCTCGTCGTTGAGGCCGTGGGTGGAACACCCTATTCAATTCCCTTCAGCGAGCTGTATACGGCCCTTCAGACAAATCTTGTTGATTCCGTCATCACCTCCACACCGACAGGTGTCGATGCAAAATTTTGGGAGGTCCTCAATTACTTCCACCGCCTGAACATAACCATTGCCACCGATATGGTGAACGTGAATCTCCGTGCCTTCAATAAACTTCCCAAGGATATTCAGGACAAGCTTGTTGCCGCCGGCAAAGAGATGGAAGACGCCATGTGGGCCGAAGTGGCCGAGCTTGACAAGGAAAAGGAAGCCGAATGTAACACAAACGGCATCGAGAGTGTCGCGGTATCTGAAAAACTGTTGGCCGATCTCAGCAAAGTGACCGAGGACATTCGTGCCGAATGGTTGAAAACGGCCCCGGCCGATGCAAAGAAAATTTACGACGAGTTCCTCAAGGCGGTGGGGCGGTAGGAATACGTGTAAAAAGGAAGGGAGTATCTCTCATGAGAGGGGGCTCCTTTCCTCCCATTTTGCCGTCGTAGACTTTCAGCCATCCGTGGGGGAGTGCTTGAAAGGCGGTCATGGTACCGGGATGTAGCGGGTTCTGTGGCACTTGGGGGAATTCTATGAAAAGAGTGATTACAATAGTTGAAAAATTGTCGGGTCTCGGCGGCTGGATGGCGGGTATCATGATTTGCCTGGCGCTCGGACTGGTCATTGCGGAGATCCTGCTTCGGAGCATTCTTGACAGCACCTTGTATGTGTCCGAGGAGTATTCCGGTTATCTCATGTGTATGTTGACGTTCTGCGCCCTTGCCTATACCTTGCGGGAGCGGGGACATATCCGCATGGTTTTCCTTCAACGGTCTGTGAAGGGCCGCGCGCGGGTTATTCTTGACATGATATGTTTCGTTATCGGTCTCGTCTTTTGCCTCGGACTAACCTATTATGCTTTTTTCTTCTTCTGGGATTCAGTGGTGACGGGGTCGCAATCGATGCGCATTTCAGAGACCTACCTCGCCATTCCGCAGGCGTTCATGCCCTTCGGTGCACTCCTGATGACCCTTCAGTTTCTCGGTGAATTTCTAAAGAGTGTCTGCATCCTCACCGGCAGGACAGAAGGGCTTCGTATTCTGGAAGACGCCGGTGACTTGGGACGGTGATGCGTCTTGATACAAAGGACTTACCTGTGGTGTAAAAAGGAGATGGATATATGGACCTTGCAACCGTATCAGTGACGTTATTCGCACTCCTCGTTATTTTTCTCGGCGGGACCGTGTGGATCGGCATCGCTCTCTTTATCGTCGGTCTCGGTGGGTTCCTCTTTTTTACCGATCTTCCCTTCGGGTCCATTGTTGCTAATATTTCGTGGAACAACACCAGCGGTTCCGCCATGATGGCACTGCCCTTTTTTATATGGATGGGCGAGATCCTTTTTCGAAGCAAGATATCACAGAGCCTTTTTAACGGCCTGACACCCTGGATGGATTCCATCCCGGGACGCCTCATTCATGTGAACATTTTTGCCTGTACCTTCTTCGCTGCCGTAAGCGGGTCGTCGGCGGCGACAACGGCGACGGTAGGCAAAATTACCATCCCGGAGTTGAAAAAACGCGGGTACAATGAGACCCTCTCCGTCGGTTCTCTCGCCGGTGCCGGAACGCTGGGATTTTTGATCCCGCCGAGCATGATGATGCTTGTCTACGGCATTATCGGCGATGTCAGTATCGGGAAGCTTTTTATCGCCGGTGTCATCCCCGGTGTCATGATCGCAGGCATGTTCAGTTCGTACACAATGCTCAGGTGCGTCATCAATCCCCGTCTCGCTCCTAAAGGGGAAGGGCATCATTCGTGGGGAGACCGGGTGAGGGCGTTACCCTCCATTGCACCGGTGATTATTCTCGTTCTCGTCGTTTTGGGGAGTATCTATACGGGATGGGCCACGCCGACGGAAGCGGGGGCCGTCGGAGTGGCCGGATCAATCTTTTTCGCCGTCGCAACTCGGAGTTTCGGATGGGATGTCTTTAAAACAAGCCTCCTCGGTGCGGTGAAGACGAGCTGCATGATCATGCTCATCGTCATGGGGGCGGCCTATCTTTCCGTCGTCGTCGGGTATCTCGGGATAACGCGGAAGTTGACGCTCTATGTGATATCGTTGGGCCTTTCTCCCTACATGCTGATTTTTATCATGTCGATTTTGTATCTGATCCTGGGGTGCCTCATCGATGGATTCTCGATGATTGTCATGACCGCACCCATCGTCCTGCCCCTTATCGAGGCGGCGGGATTCGACCCGGTCTGGTTCGGCATTTATCTCGTCCTTATGATCGAGCTTGCGCAGATTACACCACCGGTGGGTTTCAATCTCTTTGTCATCAGCGGTTTGAATAACGACGATATTTTGAAGATCGCCAGGGCCGCCTTTCCCTTCTTTCTCATTATGTGTACGGCCACGGCATTGATTACCGTCTTTCCGCAGCTTGCCCTGTATCTGCCCTACCTGATGCGCGGGTAGGAGTGTAACGGTTTATCGAACACGACTCACAGGTGTTTCATTGTTTTCAATAAGGAGAAGAGGGTATGAAGCACATCGATCTCAATTGTGATATGGGCGAGAGCTTCGGCGCCTATACCATCGGCATGGATGGGGACGTCATCCGGCACATTACGTCGGCGAATATTGCCTGCGGTTTTCATGCCGGAGACCCCGTGGTTATGGCAAGAACCGTGGCGCTGGCCGCCGAACATGGTGTCGCGCCGGGTGCTCACCCGGGATTCCCCGACCTGATGGGTTTCGGTCGACGCAACATGCAGTGTTCCCTCGACGAGGTGCGCGACTATATTATCTATCAGGTCGGTGCGATAAACGCATTCTGCACCTCGGCGGGAGTACCGCTCCAGCACGTGAAACCGCATGGAAACTTGTATAATATGGCCGTGGGAAACGAGCCGATGGCACGGGCCATCGCCGAGGCGGTTGCCTCTGTCGATGCATCCCTCATCCTGCTTTCCCTTGCCGGTAAGCACGCACCGCTTATGCGGAAAATTGCCGATGATGTGGGCATTACTGTCGCCTTTGAAGCTTTTCCGGATCGCGCTTATTCACCGGACGGTGTCCTCGCCCCGCGCAGCCAGCCGGGTGCCGTGATCACGGACGGGCATCAGGCGGCGGAGCGTGCCCTCAGGATGGCGTCGGAGGGTACGGTCGTCGCCGTCGATGGTTCCGTCATCGAGATGGATGTCAGTACGCTCTGCGTACACGGTGACAATCCGGAGGCCGTCAGTCTGGTGCGGGATATTCGAAAGACACTGGAGTCGGAGGGTGTCAGTGTCGTCTCGATGGGTACCTTTGTGGGGAAATAGGGAACGGTGAGCCATGAATCAGGAAGTTCCTCCTGTGAGGATACGTCGTTGCGGGAAGAAGCCGGTGGTCGGAAAATGGCGGTGACGACGCGGCGAGAAGAGATATGACGGGAACACTATACGAGAAACCGCGGTTTCGTCTGTGCGGCGACCGCGCCCTCCTCGTTGAATACGGAGATGGCATCGACCTCGTGGTCAACGAGAAGGTGCGGGCGGTGACGGCGCTGCTTAAAAAAGAATCGTGGCGCGGTATTGAAACGGTGTTACCGGCCTACCGGTGCCTCATGATTATCTATAATTCCGAAGAGACGAATCCCGGGACCCTGGCCGATGGACTCCTGTCACTGGAAGAACGTCTCGGCACCGCGGAGATACCGCTGCCCAGGACCATTGACATGCCGGTTTGCTACGGAGGGGTCTACGGTCCCGATCTTGAGGATGTTGCCGCCTGTCACGATCTCACACCCGATCAGGTAGTGGATATTCATTCTGCCACCGTCTATCACATCTTCATGCTGGGCTTTGCACCGGGTTTCTGCTATCTCGGCGGACTGGATGAACGTCTTCACACACCCCGCCGCACGACGCCGCGCACGAAGCTGCCCGCCGGTTCCGTCGGTATCGCCGAGGCGCAGACAGGCATGTACCCCCTGGACAGCCCCGGCGGATGGCGCATTATCGGCAGAACACCGCTGAAACTGTTTGCCCCGGAGCGGGAAAACCCCTTTCTCTATCAGGCGGGGGACAAGATCCGCTTCCGGCCGGTGTCACCGGCGGAATATGAGAGACTCGATGAACGGGTGGTGACAACATGATGTGTCTGCGTGTGCTTTCTCCCGGATTGATGACAACGGTACAGGATGAGGGGCGTTTCGGATATCTCGATTACGGTGTCCCCAGGGAGGGCGCTCTTGATCTTTTTTCCGCCAGCCTGGCCAATACACTCGTGGGAAATGCTTCCGGCGAGGCCGTTCTCGAATTAACCATTACGGGACCGCGGATGGAAATGCTCTCGGATGCCGATATCGCGTTCACCGGCGCCGATATGGAAATGACGGTGAACGGTGAACGGGCGGAACCCTGGCGGTCCCTGCGCGTGACCCGGGGTGATATCATCAGGATATCGCGTGCCATGCACGGATGTCGCAGTTACCTCGCCGTTACGGGTGGCTTTGACGTTCCCGTGGTGATGGGGAGCCGCTCCACCTACCTCAAAGGACGAATCGGGGGTATTGAGGGACGGGCGCTGGTCAAAGGTGACGAACTGAAACGCGGTGAAGGTCCCCTGCTTGCCGGGATGCGTCACGTCGTTCCTCGGGAGGCCCGTCCCGCATTTCCATCCCGGGTGACACTCCGCACCATACCGGGTCCGCAGGACGATGCCTTTTCGTCGTCTCTGGATATATTCTTCTCCTCGTCCTATGAGGTCACTCCGGCATCGGACCGCATGGGGTGCCGCCTTCGCGGCCCGGCCCTGCGCCATGATCACGGCGTTGCCGAGAGCATCATATCCGAGCCCATCGTGCCGGGGAGTGTGCAGGTACCCGCCGACGGACAGCCCATCATTCTCCTCATGGGACAAACAGCCGGGGGGTATGCGAAGGTTGCGACCATCATTTCCGCCGACATACCGAAAGTGGCGCAGATCCGGCCCGGTGATACCGTCCGATTTAAAAGTGTCGGTTTGGAAGAGGCACATGTCGCCTTTCGCGATTACATGACACGGTGGAACGATCTTGTTACACGGATCTCTCGATCCCCCTGACAGCGTCGATATTCGGTAAGCACGCAATGGGTGTGCCCTGTATCATCTGTACGGTGTTATGCCTCACGGCGGCGGGTATCTGTGTCCGGCATGCGAAAAAGCCGGCGGTGATGTCCGCCGGCCTTTTGTACGTTTTTCTCACGAGGAGTGCAATGACTATTCGTTGAAGTAGGTGCCCGATCCGAACCAGAATTCATTATTGTAGTTCAAGACATAGCCGAGTTTCTTGTCCATCATTTTCGTGACGGGGTTCTGGTAGTCGTAGGTGACCCAGCCGCCGCCCTGGGCGGCCGCATCCCGAAGATTCTGGATGAAGTCGAGATGGCCGAGCTCCTTGCCGACGAGGTGGGGCTTTGCGCCGTGTATGAGACATTTGCCATTGAAATCGTAGGCATATATGTAGAGTTCACCGCGAACGAACCGTCCCTTTCGGTTCATGACCTCCTCGAAAAAGGCATTCCGGCCGTTCTGCCGCAAAAAGTTTTCCGCCTCGTCGACGAACTGCACGAGCTCTTCCTGAGAAGGATGCTCGATTGTCATCAGAACGGATAACGATGCGCGCATCTGTTCGGCCTGTAAGTTCATGGCCTCCGACGATGCCGACAGTTCTTCCGCCTGATGCGCCACCTGCTGCGTCACCTTGTCCATACTGGCCACAGCGGTGTTGATCTGTTCGATTCCCTGAGATTGTTCATGTGATGCGGCATTGACTTGTTTGACCAGTTGGGCGATTTCTCCCATGCTCGACGATATGTTGGAAATGGATTCCGCCGATTTATCGGCGAGGGTAGCCCCCTTCTGGACCGTTGTTATGGTGGTGTCGATCAGCCGCGCCGTATCTTTCGCTGCCTGTGCCGAATTTGCCGCGAGGGAACGGACCTCATCGGCGACAACGGCGAACCCCGCACCGGCCTCGCCGGCCCGTGCCGCCTCCACGGCGGCGTTCAGGGCGAGAAGGTTTGTCTGGAAGGCGATTTCATCAATGGTACGGATTACCTTTTCCGTTTCCCGGCTGGCTTTCGTGATATCTTTCATAGATGAAGTGAGATCCGATATGCACTGCGTCGCATCGGTCACGACGTCCTGCATGGCATCGGTCAATGCCGCCATTCTTTCCGTATTCCCGGCGTTTTGCTTGGTCATGGAGGCAATTTCCTCGAGAGAGGCTGACGTTTCCTCAATGGATGATGCGGAGTCCGACGAACCCAGGGCGAGCGATTCACTGGAACCGAAAATAGAACTGGCTGAAGCCGCAAGGTCATCGGTGATGGTATTCAGATTGTCGACAGTGGATGTTACCGGGCGATAAATGCTTAATCCGATGAAAAAAGAGACAATGGCTGCCACAAAGATGGAAGCAATTGAAACAACAAGGAAAACGATAATGGCCGTTGTGCTGACGGGTACCGTGTGATGAGAGTTCAATTCCCAGAGCGCCACTGCCGAGACGACGATCATGAGTATGATGCCGGCACCGGCCAGTGCAATAAGTCGGCGATGCAATTTCATTATACTTCCTCCCCCTGATGTGTACTATGATGACATCGTAGTCCTCTTCATTAATTTTGCTCTTCTGCTTTCTTATCGGTGGAATCATGAGATAACTTAAATAAAATTGGTAAATGATGATGACTGTTATTATCATACCGGTGAAGCAGTATGACCGACGTCAGATTTTACCGTTATGGTGACAGCGTATTGCTCAATGATGTGCGTGAAAACCTGACATATCCATGACGGAGACGACGGCTTCTTGCAGGGTGTACATGCCTCCGGGGAAAACGATGGGTAGTACGGTGTAACGCGGTGATGATATATTGACGATATCGACATCATAGGAGGTAAAAGTGAATGCATATGCCGATTTTATTACCATTGATGAGGCTGCCTGCACCGGTTGCGGCCGATGCGCAGCAGTGTGTCCCACCGATACCCTTGCCGTGATTGACGGTGCGGCGACGGTCGTGGGAACGCATTGCATGGCCTGCGACCATTGCGGTGCCGTGTGCCGGGAAGGAGCCATTGTTCAGCGGACGAGCGATGAGGAGGCCTGCTGGTTTTCCACTATTTCCGTCCGTGATGGCTGGTTACCACCCGGCACCGTCGACACAGCGGTCCTTGTCGAACTCATGGCGTCCCGCCGTTCCTGTCGCAATTTCAGCAGCGATGCCGTCTCGCGGGACTGTCTTGCCGATCTCGTAAAAATCGGTATTACAGCGCCCACGGGAACGAACAGCCAGGCATGGACATTCACCATACTTTCACAGAGAGGTGAGGTCGTACGGTTCGGAAGAGAGATTGCCGAATTCTTTCGGTGTGTCAACCGGTGGGCGGCACATCCTTTCCTCTGCTGGATATTGAAAACCATGGGGTGGGGTGCACTATGGCGTTACCGTCGTGACTACTATGATATCATCAGCGAAGCTCTGGAAGAATGGGACAGCGCGGGACGTGATCGCCTTTTCCACGGTGCTCCGGCGGTGATGGTTGTCGGTTCCCGTCCGGGTGCATCCTGTCCGACTGAGGATGCCCTTCTGGCCACACAGAACATACTCCTTGCGGCCCACGCCATGGGGCTGAGAAGCTGTTTGATCGGGTTCGCCGTGGAGGCGATGAGGCGTGATCCGGCGATCAGGAAGTCACTCGGCATACCCGGGGAGGAATCGGTCCATGCGGTAATCGCCCTAGGGTATTCGGGGGAGGCATACCGCCGGAGAGCCGGTCGGATGATGCCGCTGGTCCGTTTCCCCGATGGGAGACTTAATGGATGAGAACCAGGCCGATAAGGGAGATGGGGTGTGTGTCGGCCGTTGCTTTCGTTCCCACCGGGTACAGTGTCCACCCAACACCGTTCACCAGACGGATGACATCAATACCGAGGCCCTGCAGTGATGGCCGCGCACGGAAGGGATAGGGACAGTGCCCGCCTGGTGTCAGTGCGGCACAGGCAACCGTCGGACAGAGGGTCGATTTGCAGGGCAATGCGCTGATACCCATGGCGAGGTAGTAACCGTCGTAGTAAGCTTCGGATTCCAGATTACAGACGATGTCGAGTTCCTGGGTACGCCAGATGATGTCTTTTTTCACAGAGACATCTGTGGGGACCTCGATTTTCAGGAGCACACCCCAGTGATACCGGGCGATAATGCGGCGCACCTCATCCAGCGGCGGGAGCGTGGGGGGGCAATGCGCTGAGTGGCCGTAGTTTTCGCAACGTGGTATGAGACATTTGCCCTGAACCCGTTCGTCGACAACGATCTGTGAAGCGGCTATCACTACCGCATCCGCCGCCCCCAGGGCGCAGGCACGGGTCCGATATCGTTCGAGATCCTCCATGAGGGTCACTTCCTGAACGTCTGCATGTATGTCCCGACACATGGTATTCTCTCCTCGTGGCCTTCGTCAGGTGGCGTGCGCATTGTAACAGAGATGGGCAATGCTCACAAGCGAACAAGAAAACAGTTCTGTCAGACAGAGGTAAAGATGCTCGGCAATATTATTCTACCGGTTTTTTCTCCATATTATGCAGGACAATATCTGGTATTGATTCCAAACCAGGTAATGTGTATCATCCATCGTGAGGTGTTGAGCCTCATGTAACAACTCCTTTTATTATCTAAGCCTCCTTGAAGGGTGATTAAGGGTGTGATCATCCTTCAAGGAACCCCTTCATTTCCCCCAGATCCAGTAGCGTGTGTGGACTATTCCGCGGATTTCCACTATGTTGTTGAGGGCATCGTTGACGAGTAAGTATGCAGTCACGTGCATTCAGTTGATCGGTATCCTTATGAAATATGTGAAGATTTACATCATCGTACTTGCAAATAAATGCCGAAGGCGATAAGAACTTCCGTGGATGTGATCATACGGTGAGGGAGACAGCATACATGAACTCCGAAACTGTCCGGCAACAGTCATGTGTTGATAAGAATGGCATCCCCTTCGTGGTTCACCGGGTGACCGTCGGCGATTACGAGCAGGTTTGGTCTCTCTATGAAGTTTTTCAACCGCGTCCGGCGTCCCAGGGTCTTCCTCCCGCCGACGATGATGTCTGTCATACGTGGGTCCGATATCTTTTAACGCACGGGGAAAATGTGATTGCCCGGCGCGGGGACACAGTTATCGGTCATGCCACCATAACGCCGGATCCTACGCACGATGATTGTGAGTTTGTTATTTTTGTTCACCAGGATGACCGCAGCATCGGCGTGGGTTCGGCACTGACCCAATGCATCCTGGATCACGCTCATGCGAGCACGATGAGTACCATCTGGCTTACCGTCGATACCCGGAATGTCCGCGCTATTCGTCTTTACCGGAAATTTCATTTTGAATACTGTGACCGTGACCCCTGTGAAAGGGTGATGAAAAAACTGCTGACAGATTAACCGCGTGACATCAGTGGGAGGATATTTTATGAATGTCAAACTTTTCCTTACCGTTTGCGGGACGGTCTTTCTTGCCGAACTTGCCGATAAGACACAAATTGCCACAGTGCTCTTCGCCGCAAACAGTCGTCATGACAGGATTACCGTCTTTCTCGGTGCGGCCGTCGCCCTGATTGCCGCATCCGCCCTGGCCGTCTTTGTGGGAAGTCTGTTCTCTCATCTTGCCGGAGACCGCTGGGTCGCGCGGTGCGCCGGGCTTATTTTTATCATTATCGGACTGTGGACGGTGATCAGGGCGTAACAGGTACATAATTAGGTGGTGACATTGCCATCATCCCACAATCGTTACGATTACGTGTTCAGCATATTAGATTGTCAATATTCAATGGTCATTCCCGCACCCACTTCCTCGATCGGCAGTGTCCGGGCGAGGGCGATTTTGGATCGGAGGTCCGTGCAGTGGCAGGCATGAACGGTCCGGGGTGTTCGTTCACCCAGATAATCGATGGTACGGGATAGCTGTTTCTGCGAGGGATCAAGGAGGTGAAATCCGCCGATGATATCGTGAATGCGGCGGTCACCCGTAATCGTCATGGCAGCTTCCAGGATATTACAGATACCGGCATGGGCGCAGCCCGTGATGATGACAAGCCCCTCATCCGTGGTGACGGCGAGGGCGGAGTCGTCCATGATAAAGTCCGGTTCCGTCACGTCTCCGTTTGTGATCGTTCCGATCGGTGTCTGCGATTCGAAATCGTTTGTCCGATCGATTTCTCCAAGAAAGACACAGGTGTCCGTCAGGTGGTATGGGTCCCGGGTAGGGACGGTTGTGAAAAAACGGGATATGAATTGTTCAGAGAGAAGTGTTCCGATTTCGGGAATACCGTCCACCGACCGTGGCAAAAAGACATTGGGATGGGCGATGAGGGTCGGCTTCTTCACCGTGAGACCTTCGATCAGGGCTTCCGTATACAGACGCATAAGCGGGACAAGTCCCCATGTATGATCGAGGTGTCCATGGGACAGGACGATATAATCGAGATCGAGGAGGGAAACAGCCATCTTGCGGGCATTGACGATAAATGCATCGGAGTATCCCGTATCGAAAAGGATTTTTGTTTCGCCTTCTTCAATGAGATAAGAAACTCCCGGTTCGGCGAGGAAATAGCGGTCAATCAGCGTGTTGTTGTCCATGAGAACGGTCAGTTTCATGGTGTGTCTCCTTTCAGGCAACGGTGTTGAGCAGGAAAACGGAAATTTCCTGCCACACGGTACGGTGAATTCACGTGTTTGATGACAGATAGGCCATCATCTCGTCATATCGTGCCGCGGCGTCCGTGTATCCCCTGTTATAAGTGGTCATCAGCTTCCTCATTGAACGTTCAATACGACCGGCGGGAAGAGACGCGTCCGGTCTGATGACACATATACCTCCTTTATCTTCCAGGTTATCGATATATTCCATCGTGTCATTATAGATGTCGTGACGGCGCGCAAGGCATGCAGAGATGCCGGGAAGACGAGCGTATGTGATGCGCGCGAGCGGCGCGAGAAGAGATGGTTTTTTCCGGTATTCACGCGGCCGCGTGAGGATGAGGACGTTTTTGTCGTTGCCGTCGGCGATACTCCGTCGAAGCGGGATGGAATCGGCGAGACCGCCGTCCATGAGAACATGTCCGTCGTAGTTGACGGGTTTGGAGACAAAGGGAAGACTGCTCGATGCCATGAGAACGGTCAGGTAGTCGGTACCGAGAACGTCCTTGTCGAAATAGAGGGGGTTACCCGTTTTACAATCCGTTACCACGGTGACGCACCGAATCGTGCTGGTACGAAATGTCTCGTAGTCGAAGGGCACCAGCGTGTGAGGAATGGTATCAAATATAAAATCCATGCCGAAGAGTTCACCGTGCTTCATAAGTCGCCGGTAACTGAGATATCGTCGATCATGAACAAAGGCCGTGTTGACGATCCTGTTTCTCTCCGGTTGACGGGACACATAGTTGGCCGCATTGCACGCCCCCATGGAGACGCCGATGACGTAGGGGAAAACGATATCCTTTTCCATGAAGAACCGGAGAACGCCGGAGGTATAGACACCCCGGAATCCGCCACCCTCCAGGACGAGTCCGCAGTTTTTGAGGGCTATCATTATTAATTCTCACACAAATGGTCAGGATGTTCCGGAGAGTGCCGGATCGATCCTTAACACCTGCGTCTTATCGATTGAGTAAAAAAAGTCAAGAGAATTCGTTGTTGCATTCAGTGATTCCCAAAGGCGTTTTTATGAGAGCTGTTTTTTTATCAGAAAGAGTGTGCCAAGACGGAAGCGAGGGAATACTCTGATTGACATCTTATGCCACGGAGTGGTATGGTAGCATTCCTGTTCTATACAATGAATAAAGAAAAGGGATCCTATGACCAGCAAAGAATTTGTTTTCTATCGGCACATTCTTGATAAAACCCAAAAAGAAACTGCCCAGATCCTCGGGGTATCTTTGAAGGCGGTCAACAGTTACGAGCAGGGTTGGCGAAATATCCCCCCCCATATTGAAAGACAAATCCTTTTTTTATTAGCCCAAAAGGTTGATGTCCAGAAAAACGAAGAACCCTGTTGGATTTGCCGGGATTGTCCCCCTGAGAAAAGAGAAAGCTGCCCGTCATGGGAGTTCCAATGCGGCGATATCTGCTGGTTCATATGCGGAACAAAATGTCAGGGATTTCCCAAGGAAAGTTGGGGGGAAAAAATAGAGATTTGCAAATCATGTTCTTTCTTCAAATCGTTTATGGATAAGGTTAATGGTTTAAAAAGGGAATAATCACTTTATTTACCTAATCATGTTCATATTATGAATGATCGGTGCATATATCCTCCCGCACGTATCTCTCCATTTGTCACAACATTGTTTCTCGCCTCACAACAGGGGCTGATCACTTATGGTTATAGATATCGTACTGAAAAGGGATACGTTTCGAGCCTCGATGCCTCGATAATCGAAGCTCGAAACAGAGACCCCTTGTGACATGGTTACGACAATTCTGTATGAGAAGAGTGAGGCAACGAGACGGGTCGCTAATATGTGTTACAATGCGGGCAGTGTATCCAATATTTCACCGTTCATCGAGCCGGTGGTTTGGAATGCAATGACGTCGGTGCTCGACGAGAAAGAAAAATATGTGGCTTCGTGGACTTCGGTTGAAAAGAAAACCAACGGCTGAACGTTCTCTTTTGCATATCCGGCGATGGAGATGATCTCCCTTGCCACAAGAGAGCCATCGTCTCGATAGGCATAGAGGGTTACCAGGCCGGGGACAGATTCGGTGTTGATAATTGCAAGAGTTGTCACATTGGTCTGTGAGCGTATGGGGAAAACCCCTTCGCGACGTTTCGTAATCGTGCCCTGGAAGCCCCCGATTTTATGCGCATTGCCAAACAGTTCGAAGCCCAAAAGAGGTTCGGTTCCCTCGATCTTCAGATATTCGGCATCGCCGGCTAACGTGAAGCCGCTGGCCGATCCACTGAACCTCCTTTCATTGTCCACTTTCAGGGATTGTGAAGACAGGGTGTCGCCGTTTTCTCTGTATGCTGAAACGATCAATCGACTCGCCCGGCCTGATCTCGTGCCGGCTACGATACCCGTCCACCATTGAGCATCGTTGATGATAGTGGGATAATACAAAATATCTGAGGCGGCGGCATTCAATGCGATGGCGGCAAGAGCGGCTGTATTACTGCCCACCTCAAAAAACGCTTCGAGTGCCAGTATTCCGGCACCGTTTACAACACGGGCTGATTCAATGTCAGGCTGACTCTGTCCATTGAAGAGACTCCGAAGCGAGAACGACCTGTGCCCGAAGGGCGGAAGCTCAATTCTTTTACTCAAGCCGTTATTGAATTCTAATGTCACATTCTTAATCAGAGGTTCTGTGTTAAAAAACGCAATGCCCGTCACCCAGTTCGAGGTTGAGGCAATGTGAGGAATATAACATTCATTGGAGGCATCTGCCGATGCGGCCTGGACGGAGGCTCGAAAATTCTCATCACTGTGGTAAGTCATGTACCCGATGACACTGTCTGTAATCGTATCATCGGACTCAAAAATAACGTAACCGATGTCAGACGTATTTGCGAAGAAAGATTCCACCTGTATCTCCTTGCGTGCATGAGGCCCCAGTACAATTTCACCGGATTCCGATACGACAGAACCTTCTTCATCGTATGCTCTCAGATATCCCCTTACTGACTGATTCCAGTTTGTATTCACGATACCGAGTTCGGTGTGCCACTCGTTTTTTTCGGCGACATGATAAAAATAGAGAACCGGTTCCTGTTGAAAGCATGTGTCCGTCTCCCATGCCCAACTATTCATTCCCGTTTCAAGATTGTATACTGTCTGATATCCGCTAGTATTGAGAAGTTCCGCTGCGTGGCGACTGCGATGACCGCTTCTGCAGACGAGAAGAATTTCTCCATCTCGTGGCAATCTGCCGTATTCGTCACTGAAATAACCACTATTCCATGGATAGTTCAAAGCACCCGGAATGTGTCGTTCACAGAACTCGTATGTTTCTCTGACGTCAATGACAAGCAGTTCAGGGCGCGAATTAATCAAGTCTTGTGCTTCCTGCGGCTGTATCTCCTGGTGGACGGACTGGCTTTCATATACACCGGCGTCCACGGCCGTGTAATCGGTTTCATTGCTGAGGGCGAACACGTCTGTTTTGCCCGTCATGTTCGCGTCCGAATCTTTGTCGTCGGAAGTCTGATCTTTAGGAGAAAAAATGTAGGGTGACGGAATATCAAAAAGGATGTAATAATTCCCCCCTGCCAGATCGGTAAAACGGTAGGTTCCGTTAATGGTCGTTGTTGTATCGACGAGATTGCCGTCGGCATGATATAATTCAACAGAAACGCCATCAAGACCCGACTCCATGGCGTCTTGAATCCCATTTTCATTCGCATCGATCCAGACATAATTTCCAATTGATGCGGAACGTCCTCCCGCTATCGGTGAAAAATGTGCGGTAATGCTCTTGGAGCTGTCAATATCGACCTGTAGAGGATTGTCCTTACTGCTCAGACAGCCGCTCCAATAAAGAAACGTGTAACCCGGCAATGATGTCGCTTCAAGCAAAACGCTTGTGGGATCGCCGAATTCATAGGCCGAGGGATGTGAATCAGGAGCAACCCCGTCGACGGTGACGAAACCGCCTTCTGCTGGGCTGACAGACACGGTCAGCTCATAATTTGGATCGCCTCACCCGGCAGCGGCCGGTACGGCCATGGCCGATGCCATAACAATCAGTAATAAGACCAATGCGGTAACAAACGGGGTACAATGTCGTGTAACAGGTTTTTTCATTTGTTTCTTTCCTTCCATGTGCTTCGGTATTGCACGGGTCCGTATTATGCGTCGTGCATAATATTCGTAAATTCTGCCCGTTCTTGTTTCTGTTCCGATATTGTGCCGGGATGTCTCGAGGGCAGAACAATGACCGTCGTTAAGATCATCTGATAAAATGCCGGTGAGGCACTTTATTATACCACTCCGTGGCATAGGGACCACATAGTGGCACATAGTTTTTTTGCTGTCAATATATTTAAAGCAGTTTTATTGTACTCTCTGTGGATAATTGCCGTACATCGACCATGAGAGAGGGTTCACCCGGGGTTTCTTTTTCGGGACAAATGGAATCGCGCGAGATGTTTTTTCTCAGCAGGAAGGCCGAGACAGTTGATACTATTTGAAAAAGTGTCGCAGTAATGTGGTACGTGAGCGGGAAACGGTTTGAAGTCGGTGATAAAACACTTTTTCACCTGGTTGTGTAAAGATGTTCGTGGGCATTGAAATAAAAGATCCTATCATTTGAAGGATTGTGTCAATGAAGAAGGGCGTAACTTTTTAAACGATCTCCACTCGGTGCAGCGGATTGCGGTTTCGTGTTATTGTATTGAAAATGTTACAATGAATTGGTACGTAATGTCGCAGAGTATCTACCATCTGTGAATCCTTACGGGGGTGTCTGATCGATGAATTCAGCCTTTTGGAATGGCAAGAAAGTTTTTCTGACAGGACACACGGGCTTCAAGGGAAGTTGGCTCTCTTTATGGTTGCAAAAAGTAGGAACCCATGTCGTCGGGTACGCCTTGGCCCCGCCGACTCATCCCAGTCTTTTTGATGGAGCTCGTGTCGCTGACGGAATGACCTCCATCGTGGGCGACATTCGAAACTTTGGTGATCTCCGAAAGGCATTAACCCTTCATCGACCCGAAATCGTCATTCATATGGCTGCACAGGCGCTCGTCGGACGTTCTTATGAGGAACCGATCGAAACGTATACGACAAATGTCATCGGCACGGTCAACGTACTGGAGGCTGTTCGGAACCTGGATGACATTCGGGTAGTCGTGAGTATAACAAGTGACAAGTGTTATGAAAACAAAGAGTGGCAGTGGGGATACAGGGAGAACGATTGCCTGGGAGGAGATGATCCCTATTCCAGCAGCAAGAGCTGTGCCGAACTGGTTATCAATTCCTATCGCAAATCTTATTTTTGCCCGAGAAAAGACGGGCGCAAAGGTACCGTTCTCGCCAGCTGCCGGGCGGGAAATGTCAGCGGCGGAGGCGACTGGGCGAAGGATCGACTTATCCCCGACATTATGCGAGCCATGATGGACGATCGCACAGTCTCGATTCGGAGACCCCATGCGATACGTCCCTGGCAACATGTATTGGAACCATTACACGGCTATCTCTCTGTGGCTGAGAAATTATGGTTTCACGGTCATGAATACGCTCAGGCGTGGAACTTCGGACCTGACCAAGAAGATGGGAAACCTGTTTCGTGGATTGCGGACTATATTACGGCTTCGTGGGGAAAAGAAAATGGCTGGGAATTGGATTCGGATCACTATCCGGAAGAAAACAACTATTTGAAGTTGGATTGTTCACGGGCAAGAAATCTGCTCGGCTGGGCTCCGAAACTGTCTGTGGCTAAATCACTTGACTGGGTTGTGGAGTGGTATAGAGACTATTACCGGAGCGGGGATATGCGCTCACTCACTGTTGAACAAATCAACAGGTTTGAGAAAATATGAAAAGGTAACACCATCGTCAATTCGTCAATTGATTGATACGTGGAGTATCCAGTAGTAAATCGGTAGTGAGAACAGGAGTGGTATCGTCTGTAAGGGGAAAAGAAAATGATATTTACTGAAGGCCGACTGAAAGGAGTATACATTTTATCGCTCGAAAGAATTGTCGATCATCGAGGATTTTTTGCCCGGGCATTTGTTCACAACGAGTTTGAAGCATGCGGTTTGAATACAACATGGATCCAGGCAAATATTGTCGGCAGTAGAAAAAAAGGGACCATACGCGGTCTTCATTATCAGATTGCGCCCCATGAAGAAATCAAATTGATTCAGTGTGTCAGAGGTGCGATCTTCGACGTCATTATCGATCTTCGGCATCAATCACCGACGTACAAACAGTGGCTAGGTATTGATCTCACCGCGGACAACAAAAAAATGCTTTACATCCCCCATGGTTTTGCACATGGATATCAGGCAGTTACAGACGACACGGAAGTATTCTATCTTGCATCACGATACTATGCACCAGATTATGAGCGAGGTGTGCGCTGGAACGATCCGGGGTTCCATATTCAATGGCCCGAAATGAAAACGACAATTGTTTCGACCAAGGACATGCACTGGCCTGATTATGTGGCATGAACGGCTGTCGCTTGAAGTTTGACGCGCCACTACACGAAACGACACGTCGGCAGTGTGATATCGCTTTAAAACAAAAAGGAGCCTGACGCAATGATTATCGTTGATTCAGCATTGGCAGAGCGTCATGCTGCGGGGAATCCCATCCGCGTCGGAGTTGTGGGAGCCGGCTACATGGGGCGTGGGATAACCTTGCAGATACGGACTGCCATGCAGGGTATGGAAGTCGTGGCAGTTTCTAATCGGACACTGTCTGAAGCCGAGCGAGCTTATCGGGAATCGGGAGCCGGTTCAATCAAAAGAGTAAAGACCGTCGCTCAACTCGAGCAAAGTATTGCTCACCGTTGTCCTGCCGTGACAGATAATGCTGAGTTGCTATGTGTTGCAGAGGGTATTGATGCCTTGATAGAGGCAACGGGAGAAATCGAATTCGGTGCGCTCATCGCCCTGAACGCGATGAAGCACGGGAAGCACGTTATCTTGATGAACGCTGAATTGGATGCAACTCTTGGACCGATTCTTAAGATATATGCCGATAGAGCCGGTGTGATTATGACAGACGCCGATGGAGACCAGCCCGGTGTGATTATGAATTTATTCCGGTTCGTAAGATCGATAGGGTACAAGCCTGTTCTCGCAGGCAATATAAAAGGAATTCAAGATCATCATCGAACACCCGAGACACAGGCGAGGTTCGCGGCCGAACACCATCAACGACCTCGGATGATTACCTCTTTTGCCGATGGAACAAAAATTTCCATGGAAATGGCGGTAGTGGCCAATGCTACGGGTTTCAAGGTCGGCAGGCGAGGAATGTATGGCCCCAAATGTGGTCATGTCACTGAGGCGCTGAATCTTTTTCCCATGGACGAAATGCTTGATGACGGGTTAGTAGATTTTATCCTCGGCGCCGAGCCCGGACCAGGCGTATTTGTTTTGGGCTATAACGAACATCCTGTCAAAAGACAATATGCGAAATGTTTTAAAATGGGAGACGGTCCTCTGTATGTTTTCTATACTCCGTACCACCTGCCTCATTTGGAATCTCCTTTAACTGTGGCGCGAGCCGTTATTTTTCATGATGCTGCCGTAACACCCATTGGCAGACCGGTATGCGATGTTATCGCGATGGCGAAGCGTGATTTAAGGGAAGGTGATGTGCTCGATGGAATCGGCGGGTTCATGTGCTATGGAACGATCGATAATTATGATGTGTCGCGGATGGAAAATTTGCTTCCCATGGGAGTCTCGGAAGGGTGTCGTATGAAACGGAACATAGCTCGCGACCAGGCTATTACCTATGATGATGTTGATGTGCCGGAAGGGCGGCTCTGTGACACGTTGCGTATTGAGCAGTTACGTCATTTTGCCTCAAACTAATTGATGGAGGCAATCTTTACCGTCGTGCACGTTGTTTGAATCGTGTTTATGGTATAAGATGAAGCGCGTATTGTCAGTGACGGGGAATGTATGAAATAAGACGTGATGTCAATGGGTTCACAAATATATAGAATGTATCAGAAAAGCACTGCTAATCTCTCAATTGGAGTCAGCAATGAAAAAACGGGCCATTTACATCATTACAGTGCTTATGCTTCTTAACTGTCTGACGGTGTTCGTAGTGAAAACCGTTGCTGAAGCCGGTCCACAGCGTGCCTGGGTCCCGTACAATATTAAATCCGGGGTGTGGTGGACGGGTTTACATATTGAAACGAATTACCTGAACGAGACACTTACCGTTGTCTTTTTCGACGGCAGTGACGAATATGCGGTGGAGACAATCGAACTTCCCGAGGCGGTCTGGACGGATGCAGCAGAGAATCTGCTGACGAATCCCGCGGAATTTCGGTCGCCGTCACTTCTGCTTTTCTATTCGGAATATGATTATTTCACGGTCACACAGTTTGTTGGGAATGATATCGGGTTTGGCTTTCAAACCTTTTTTTCATGGCCCTACAGTGACACGGCTGATTGGATAAACGGCAATTCTGACTGACCATCGAGCAATGGCGAACCCGGGGAACCGGTCGCCACTCCCGATTGCCCCGTGCCATCCGTTTTTGAGAGTTCTGTGCAACCGGTATCGCCGATGATCACGGACATGCCTTTCGCCATCAACAAGGCCCTCTATACTGTACCGGACCCGTGGCTGTTTTGCTCTCACTTTTTCTTTGTCGATGAACCGGGCAGACCTGTCACCGGTTTGACGTCAATGCACCACGAGCCGTTCTCCCAAAGCCATTGTTGTGTTTGCGTTATTCCTTTAAAGACGAATGTCATGATCTTGATATCGATTTTAACCGTTACCTCGGCTTCCTTTTCGGTATCGGCTATATCGATGGTATCGATGGCATACGACACATACGATATGGTCTGAGGTATGGAGAGATACTTCTCACGGGGGATTCTTTCTTTGCTTTCCCGTGAGAAGAATGCATGGGATTTTGCTTTGTCCCCCTGCATTCGGGCATCCATATAATCGGTCACTCTGTCTCTCAGGGAGGTTTTCATATCGGTGATTGTTCTAAGGGCGGAACAACCGGCAATGATAACCACCATAATAACAAATGCTATGCCTATGCAGGATCGATGAGTCGGTGCGTCCATTATCACTTGCTCCTTTTGTGTCCAGTTTGTCGGCAATATGTGTTTCTCGGTCGTGTGTGAAGAAACAACGCCGTTTCCGGCGAAGGCCTCAGTCGCTCGTGATAGCGACGGCGCTCAATCCCGCCTTTGCCAGGCCGTTTTCCACCTTATCGCTGTTTGTGAAGAGCGCAATTGCCGAGAGGCCTGTGGTACCTGAATCCCGGGCGTCAATGGTGATACTCCCCGGTCCCGTGCCGACGGTCGTTTCAACGGAAAATACGCCGCTGCCCCGGGCGGGAAGGTCGAGGGATGTGGTTGACACGACATTTCCCTGCTGCCCATAGAATGTCACCTCGAAGGTGACAGGTATATCGTGGGGATTGCAGATCATGAGAGTCGTGTCCCAGGTCTCGTTTTGCGCCACATGGGGAATGCACAGGAGCGGTGAGAGTGTGTCGGTCAGGGCGACGTCGAATATGAGATTGTTCATGCTGACATCGCCGACCAGACAGAGTCCTCCCAAGGGTTGGTCTGATTCGACGCAAATCCATCCGTTGCCCGACAGTGATTGTCCCACGGCGAATGAACTCTGACCATTGGCGGGCAGGACCGTCTGAACAGTTTCGATGGTCGCGCCGTTGCTGTTATAGACGGTGGCGTTGATCGCGGCGTCGCTGTTACCGCTGAGGTTCCTCAGCGCGAGACCGGTCCAGGTATGTGTGTCGAATTTGCAATAGGGTATGTAATACGTTGTCAGCAGGCTATCCTCACCGGAGATGAAATGTCCGGAACTGGGATCGCCGTAGAGGTTAAAAACAGCCATATTGTACCACGATGCGTCGCCCCAGCCCATGGTGAAAGAACTGCGGCAATAGTTAAGGGCGTTGCCGATTGTATCGTGATCTTCTATCATGCGCTGATACAGGTAATAAGCATAGGACGCGTTATCACCGTAGCCGGGGCCCTTACCGGTATTCCATGAGCCGATGCTGTAATAGCAGGAACGCGTGGAAGACACAGTGCCGATCGCGCCGTCTACGAGGAGGGCGTATCCGAGATTCGTGCTGTATTCGGGATAGCCGTTGCTGCAGGCAATTTGGACGACGAAGGAAGGATAGTCGTCATGAAGCATCGCACAGTCGGCAGTGTAAAAAAACCGTTCATGAAAGATTTCTTCCGGATATTGGGTGATTCCGTCATAAGAGGTCGGCGTACCGGGCGGGTCATAATCATCATCCGCCCAGACCCGCCGATAGACACCGGTTCTATCCCCGTGACCCCACCAGGTAACGAATCCGTAGTGGTTTTGCCACTCGGAAACGAATGCGGACCGACTGAGGGGACTGTCGCAGAGAGAGAGAGGATAGGCCCTTCCATCACTGTAAACGCCCTCTTTTTCGAAGAGTGTATATGTATTCAGTTCGCAGGAGCTTGCCATTGATTGGAGTGCCCGGCCCCAATTGTTGCCGAATGTCCGCCAGCTTGCCGATGGATATTCGTCGCTCACATTATCACAGGCATCGCCGTCACCGTTTCCGTCCTGAGGGGCGTGATTCGAGACGGCCGCCCCGATGAGAATCTTGTTCCGCCACGATTGATCGTCGGGCGATGTTTCATAGGTGATGATTTTCTGAAGGATATGGTCGCACTCTTCGATATTGCCATAACAGGGAATCCTTCCCACCGCCACCTCGCAATCTTGATCGATGCCGCCGCTTCCGAAATCATCGTTCCACTCACCGAATCTTGTGTCGTCATCGTAATTCCAGTCACTGGACAGCTCCGCGTAATACATGTCTGTGGGACAGATGTCATCCTCGGAAGGATAGCACATGCGCATGGGGAGAGAATTCTCAGATACGAAGCCCGAGGTTGACGGATTGCCGATAAGAAGAACGTATTCAATCCCCCATGAAAGGTAACGGTTTTTCAACCACTGGCGGATATTCACTGCACGCTGACTGTTGAGAATACCGCCGATGTAGTGTCCATCATCATCGTCCTCACCATCCGTAATAACGGCGACGGTAAAACCCAAAGACTCTTTATGGGCGGCGAACGCATCGAGGATGGAACTCTGCTCTCTGATACTTTCCGTCGTAATAATCACATAGTTCGCATTTTCATGGTCGGACGAGACAGCGAAAGACGATTTGCGGTACGCGGGATAAAATGATTCCCGCTGGAAAGGGTTTTCCAGATGGGGTTGCAGTCTTTTCCAAAAAATGTCACTCCGCGATGAAGGTGGCTTTTGCTGCCTCGTGTCCTGTGCATCAAAGGCATGTCGCTCATAGGTGATGATGATGTCGGCCGTAACAAGTTTGCGCAGAGATTGCGTTACCGGGTTGTACGCAAGAGGACCAAAATCAACGCGTACGAGCCGCCACGTTCGATAGACAGATTGCGTCACATGGACAATCGGAGACGCGGGAAACCAGGCATCTGCTTGATACAGCATCTCATTACGCCCGCGGTAAGGGTCGGTGCGGTTCGTTTGCTGTTGCTTTCTCGGATACGGAACGTGGGCAATATCGTAATACCCGTCTATTATCTCCCACTGTTCACCGGCGATGGTAACGGACACCGATTCCGTGACAATGTCGGGAGGTACGAGAAAGGTAAAGATATAATGCGGGAGTGCCGGTTCTCCGGACTTGCCGCCGGTAAAGAATCCCTTCAGTGTCACGTCATATCCGGCTTTCCCGGGAGACAGTTCGATAATGTCCATGATCTGTACGGGCAGAGAAATGGAATGATGGTCCGCCTGGATGGCGCCTCTGATAGGACCGTCTGCGATAGCCACTGCCCGCGCGACCGATGGTGGCAGGATGTGGAAAGTGATGATAACCACGATGGCGGTCAATATAAATCTCATTATCTTCACAGGGGGCTCCTTGTCCGTTTGTCAAGGCCGGCATTATTGTCACATTCATGATTTCTTCTTTGTATAAACGCAGAAGTCCTTCGCGGCAAGTCTTTTATGATTACTGTGCGCTGAGAACGATTTCACCAGTTATAGCCGCCCGAGACCGCGACGGCGTTTCCGCCATAACGGCAGGGGTTTCAGGATACGTTTTGGGAATGTGCATTTTCTTTCAAAGGGATCCGTCCGCGAGCAACTGTCCCGTTTCGGACGGCGGAGTTAATGCGTTGACGAAACCTCTTTATAGGCAGGAATGACGGATTATCCGGATGACGGCAACATGCATTCAGACTTCTGGCGTGTAGAAGGCAATGTTGGTGAAACACGGAACAATATGAAATGACCGGCTGACGATGGCATACGGAGAGATATCTTTGGCCCGGAATTATCAGTGAGTGCCGGTTTTAGTTTTTCGTGCCTTCATTTTTCCCTTTGTCATCCTCAGTTTCACCGAATTTCTTCAGCCCCTCGGCGAGCGTCTGAAATTTCTCATCGACAAAGGCGTTGATCGTTCCCGCGGGATAAGCTCCGTTTTCCTGCTGTGAGCCGGCTTCTGTGTCGCTCAGAATCTCAATTCCCTCATCGACCGTTTTAACGGCATAGATCGTGAACCGCCTCTCCTGTACCGCCTCAACGACATCCTTGCGCAGCATTAGGTCCTTTATATTTGCGGCGGGGATCATGACGCCCTGTTTGCCCGTCATGCCGAGATGGCGGCAGCAGTCGAAGAATCCCTCGATCTTTTGATTGACGCCGCCGATTGCTTGTATCTCACCGTTCTGGTTGATCGAACCCGTAACGGCAATATCCTGACGGAGAGGAACGCCGGACAGGCTGGATAGGAGAGCGTAAAGCTCAGTCGATGAGGCACTGTCACCGTCCACACCGCTGTAGGATTGTTCAAAAGCGATGCTGGCGCTCATCGTCAGGGGTTTGTTCTGGGCATACTTCTTGCGGAGATAACCGCTGAGGATCAGGACACCCTTGTTATGTGTGTTGCCGGACATATCGGACTCGCGTTCGATGTTGATGATGCCCGAACGTCCCATTGATGTTGTTGCCGTGATGCGTGTCGGTTTTCCGAACATGAATTCACCGAGGGCGTAGACGGCAAGGCCGTTGACTTGTCCGACGCGTGATCCGTCCACGTCGATCATTAGGGTTCCCCGGTCAATCATTTCCTGTATGTGTTCCTCAATTTTGTTCGCCCGGTAAATGCGTGCGTCAATGGCTTTTTCGATGTGTTCGTCGGTAACGACAGAGTCGTTATTTTCCCCCGCCAGGTAATCGGCTTCGCGTATCAGGTCGGTGATGACGGGAAACTGTGTCGATATCTTCTCCTGTCTGCCCGCCATGCGAACGGCGTGTTCCGTTAACGCGGCGATCGCCGTGCGGTGGAAAGGACGCAAATTGTCTTCCACCTGTTTCGCTTTTACGAAACGGGAGAGCTTTTGAATGTTCTCGTCGGTTTTTTCCATGGACGTATCGAAATCGGCCTGCACCTTGAAGATTTTTTTTACGTCTTCATCATAGAAGTGGAGCAGGTGGTACAGGCGTTCGTCGGCGACAACGGTTACCTTGATATTCATGTCGATGGGCTCGGGTTTCATGCCTGATGTGACAAACAGGTAAAAGGGATCATATGTCTGGATTTCCATCTTTTTCGTCTTCAGCGCCCGTTTCAGGGAAGACCAGGCGCCGGGTTCCATGAGCACATCAAGGAGGTTCAGCACGAGGTACCCGCCGTTGGCGCGGACAAACGATCCGGCCTTGATCTTGCTGAAATCAGACCGCCACACGCCGCTTCGGTCCACCACCCGTTCAATACTCCCGAAGAGATTGCGGTAGTTGGGAAAGGATTCCACGATCACCGGGAGGTTCTTAAGGTCCTTGTTGTCGACGAAGAGATTAATCTGATACGGTTGGAATGAATCGCCTTGCTGGACGGCAATAGGAATGCCCTGAAACGTCTGCTGCTGAGGGAAGAAGATTTTCATGTTTTCCGTCATATCGGCGATCATATTGTCCAGATACGCGTGGACCTTCTCACATTCAAACTTCTCCCGCACGGGACGAAAAAAATCCTCGGCTACCCGGGAAAAGGTCAGGCGGTCCATCTTCTCTATGTTTTCGTGGATTTCCTTCTGCAGATCTCTCACGTCGAAGGTGATTTGATTGACGTCATCCTTCAGCCTTTCGTATTTCTTCGACAGTGTTTCGAACTCGTCCCGGGGGAAACGTCCGTTTTCAGCCATCTGTTCGACCTGGTCCATAGCGGTGGGTTTTCCGTCGATCAGTGGCGCGATATCGGGCCGCTGAAACTGACCGATCTGCACATCCACGAGGGCGAACCCCTCTTCACGCACCTTCTTGTCCAGTTCCTTGAAGAAGTTTTTCCCTTTTTTTTCGTATTCTTCCGTGATCTCCTTTTTACGGTTCAGGTAATCCTGACTTTCGAATATTGTGGGGACTTCTTTTTTCAACGATTCAATGACATGGTGGACGTCATCCCTGAACTCGTGTCCCTGCCCCGCGGGAAACGAGAGGAGAATGGGCGATTCCGTTTTTGTGAAGTTATTAACGTAACAGAGATCATCAGGGACGTGACCGTCGGTAGAGGCGATCTCTTCGAGAAGCTTCTTCACCGTGGCGAGACGTCCCGTTCCCGCCGTGCCGGTGACAATGACGTTGTAACCCTCCTTTCTGATGCCCATGCCGAATCGAAAAGCCTCGACGCCTCGTTTTTGTCCGATTATGTCCTTTAATGGTTCAATATCATCAGTCGTTTCGAAGGGGAATGTGGCGGCGTCGGCGCGCCATCTGAGTGTGTCGACGGGTACCGTTTTTTCGCGGTGTCTTTGTCCCATTAGAGGCCTCCTTGGTGGTAATGCATGGTTCCGTGGTTCGTGCAGTGTTTTTCCGTCCTCGGTTTCATCCTGACAAAGAGATGTGCAGGATGGATGTGTTACTCCTCAATGGCGATTTCCACGTTGCGGAATTGTTCGGAACGGCGTTTGGGTAGTGAGAGCCACAGTGTGCCGTTCTTGAAGGTTGCTTCCACGTCGTCGACGCGGATGTGACAGGGCAGTTGGAACGAGCGGGTGAAGGATGTTTCACGCCGTATGACATGACGATAGGCTTCCGGAGTATCGTTCACGCGTTCCTCCACGGTTCCGGCGATGGTGACGATATCGTCAGAGACCTTAACGGACAAAACATGGGGATCGACATCCGGCAGCTTGGCGCGCATGATGACGGTATCCTCCGTTTCAGACAGTTGAAAACGTGGTGCCCGTCGTGCCGGACGCGGGAGAAAAAAAACGTCGAGATCGTCACGGAAACGTGACATCAAACGATCCATGTCCCGCCTCATTTTGGTGATTTCTTCATCTTTCCAGACGATTAAATGCGGCATTGCGTGACCTCCTTCGTGTGGACGCATCGGGCATGTTTCATATCTCTTTCATTTTAGATATGGCATGTGACCAATGCAAGAAAAATGTTTGAACACCAAAACGGTCTTGTGCTGTGATGCAATAACGTTTATCGTCTCGCGCACCGTTATGCCGCAATCACGTATCAGACCGGTTGCGTGAGCGACACCGTCCATTTCAAAGGGGGCGAAATGTCCACAGATGAGACGGTGGTGTTTCGAACCCTGCAGCGGAGCGTGATGCCGCCGGGTTCCGTGCCTTCGTTGCACCTTGATTTTTGGGGTGTCTTTTGCGTATAGAAAACTATCATTCTCAGGCGGTGTGCCCATGACTTTTTTCCGCATTTTCATATTTCTTGCGATGGCCGCCATGACGTGTGCCGCCGCAGGTCACGCCCTGGTGACTAAACGGGACCCAAAGGGCGCCATGGGATGGATTGCCCTGTCTCTCGTTGTGCCTGTTGCGGGCCCCTGCCTCTATTTTCTCTTCGGTGTCAATCGCGTGGAGACGCGGGCGCGAAAGATGTCGGCATCGACGCACCGTTTTTCTCACTCGCAGAACGGTGAATATCCCGAGGCGATTGTGGAAAACGGATGCAGCCTGCCTGCCGTCTATGACGAGCTGGTGCGTATATCGAATACCGTCACGCGGCGGCCGCTCATCGCGGGAAACGCCTTTGAGATACTGCATAACGGTGAGGAAGCCTACCCCGCCATGATGGCGGCCATTGATGCCGCGGAGCATACCGTTTATCTTTCCTCTTATATTTTTGACATGGATGATATGGGGCGGGAGGTCACCGCCGCCCTTGAACGGGCCCATCATCGTGGAGTGTCCGTCCGTGTCCTGGTTGACGGTATCGGAGAATTCCGACGCTTTTCCCGCGCCAGCAAATTCTTTGAGTCCCGCGGTATCCCGGTGGCACGCTTCATACCGCCGCGGATCTTCCCGCCGCAGTTGTACATCAATTTAAGAAACCACCGGAAGATTCTCGCCGTGGACGGGCGGGTCGGATTTACCGGCGGCATGAATATCAGTATGCGGCATATGGTGACTGATGAGCGGAATCGATCAGTCGTCTCCGATATGCATTTTCTTGTTCGCGGGCCCGTGATCAGGCAGATGGAAAGGGTGTTTCGCGATGACTGGGCCTTCGCCACGGGCGAAGACCTTGCGGCTACCCGGGGAGAATCCATCCACGTCGGGACCTCCGTGAGCAGGACCATTGTGGAAGGTCCCGATGAGGATCTTGACAAACTTTTCATGATCCTTGTGGGCGCCGTATCGGCTGCGCGCAGGTCCGTGACGATCATGACCCCCTATTTTATGCCCCCCCGGGGTTTGCTGGCCGCCCTTCAGGCGGCATCCCTCAAAGGTATATCGGTGACGGTGGTTTTGCCGTCCGTCAGTGACCTTCCCTTTATCAATTGGGCGACGCGAAACATGCTCTGGGAGCTTCTCGAAAGGGGCGTTGCGGTGTACTATCAACCGCCGCCCTTCGTGCACACGAAGCTCTTCATCGTCGACCGGCATTACGCACAGATCGGTTCGGCGAACATCGATCAGCGGAGCCTGCGGCTTAATTTCGAGATGAACCTGGAAATTTATGATGCGTCGTTTACGGAGACGATTTCGGCGTTTACCGATGCGGCGATCGCCCGTTCCCGCCGTATCTCCCTTGAAGATGTAGACGGGCGGTCACTGCCCGTGCGCATCCGCGACGGCTTGTCATGGCTGTTTACCCCCTATCTTTAGACAGATAACTCCTGACGGAGGAACAGTGGCACAATGGGTGACTGCTGAGTGCGGAGGATTGTGTGCGAGTCACGGTGAAAACGCCAGCGGCTCGACGCGACGGGACAATTCCCCCGTCGTGACCGCCTCGAGAAATTCGTTACCGAGTCGTTCGCTCTGGGCAAGGGCTTTTCTCCAGTAGTGCTGACGTTCACCGTCTCGTCCTCTGAATAGGGTAAAGTCCTTTCGTTCCGGTATCTTACCGTAAGGAAGAGCAGCGGTGAACTCACGGGACGGCGCGACGAGAAGCACGTTTTTCATATGATCCTTCGCGGGCTTCCGCCAGGAGAGCCGCTTGTCGAACCAGCCCGGGATGATCCGTTCCATGTAGTGGGGGAAGAGAACGATGCCGTCGTCATCGTAGGGGATGTCCATGTGGTAGTCGATGATGCCCCCGTCCCGGTAAAGACCGGGCGGTGCCCCGGGGATGCCGGAGACACCGCGCATGATAACAGGGATGGAGCCCGAAGCCAGAAGGACGTCGGCGATGTTGGCGTGTGTCAGGTTCACGCGGTGAAAGGGGATATCTCCTCCGAAGGAAAAGGGGGGACGAGACCGGGGGTCGCTGAAGAGTACCCGGTCGGCACAACAGCCGAGCAGGTGCCGGTGACACATATTGAGCAGGAAAGTTGTCAGAACACCGACCATCTGGAGACTGCGCTGTTCCCAGGCCAGCGGTCCGCGACAGCGGGACGCCATGATGCCGAGGCGGTATGACGGATGGTGAAGTATTTCCTCGGCGCCGGTGTTGCCCAGGAGGGTGTCCCGAAAATCCCGGCTCTTCTGCGACACTTCCGCCGGTGAAGGGCGGTGGGAATAGTGTTGGGAGATGTAGCCTTCTTGAAAGGTTTGCAGGGCGCCGACAGGGTCACTCCGGCATGAGGCGGCGAAGCGCCAGGCGCCGATGGATGAACCGACAAGAAAAAGGGGTGCACTTCTGGCCTTGAAGAAGTATGAAAAAAGGGTGATATCGAGATGCGTCAGGATAAGGCTTTTCGGCCCACCCGCCGCACCGACAACGGTCCCAATCTCGTCAGGATGAAGTTTCCCGTCGCGGAGCCTTTGTAGCGCCGTCTCGCCGGCACGAAATACGAGATTACATGACATGGGATCTGTGTTTCCGTCCGTGTGCGGCGGACAATAAATCCAGCAAAAGGTCGTTATGAAGATTCCCCGGAGGGTATCGTACGCCCTATTGTTGTTTCGCGGGACGTTCAGTTACGTGGCGGGCACGGCGAATAGGCGGCGTCACAACACGGTTCGTCCCCTCCGGTTGCATATACCCGCGCAGATCCGATCAGCGGGTCTCTCTCCTGTGAGTCATGGCGATGGCTTCAATTTCCAGCGGAACACCCTTCGGCAGGCGGCTGACTTCCACACACGACCGTGCCGGACGGGCTTCCCCGAAATATTCATCATAAATCGCGTTCAACTCTGCAAAGCGGTCCATGTCTGCGAGAAATATGGTGACCTTCACCACGTTGTCCAGCGTGAACCCCGCATCTTGAATAATGACGGTGATATTATCAAGGACCGTTCGGACCTGACGGTCGAACGATCCTGTTACAATTTCTCCGCTTTGAGCCGACATCGGAATTTGACCGGAAACGAAAAGAAATTCGCCGGCCCGAACCGCCTGTGAATACGGTCCCACCGGCGCGGGTGCCTTATCGCTGCAAATCATCTTTTTTCTCACGTTACCACCTCCCGCATATGATACAAGAGTGATTCGTTCGTGCATGTGTGAAAACTAATGGATACGTTCCTATATTGTCAACAGAAAAGACACAACACGACGAAACGTCATCGGTTCGTCGTGTGGTCGATGCACACCGATAAGGATTATACCACGGCCCGCTATTATCAACATACGAAAATAAAAGTGATTTCCTCCGGAACAGGATGTATGCTGTTCCGATAAAAAAGTTGCCAAAGGGAATGAGCTTTGTTAAAGGGTGAGGTATCAACAGGCGATATCGTGTCTCATGAAGAGAATCCTAACCGTCAGTGAATTGACGGCAAACATAAAGATCCTTCTCGAAACGAGTTTCGGTGTTCTTTGGATCACGGGCGAGGTGTCGAACCTGCGACGGCCCGCGTCGGGTCATTGCTACATGACATTAAAGGACACAGACAGTCAGGTGCGCGCCGTTCTATTCCGTCAGACGGCGGCGTCCGTCGGTTTCGAGCTTGAAGACGGTATGGAAATCGTCTGCCGTTGCCGGCTGTCCGTCTATCAGCCGCGGGGTGAGTATCAAATTGTCATCGATACCGCCGAGCCGCGTGGTCTGGGAGCATTGCAGAAGGCTTTCGAACAGCTCAAGGAACGGCTTGAAAAGGAGGGCCTTTTCGACCCGTCACGGAAGAAACCCATTCCCTTTCTTCCCCGGCAGATCGCCGTGGTGACATCGCCAACGGGTGCGGCGATCCGGGATATCCTCACCGTCGCGAAACGCCGGTTCCCCGGCATTCCCATCGTCATTGTCCCCGTTCGCGTGCAGGGTGTCGATGCGGCGGAAGAGATCGCCGAGGCAATCGCCACGGTGAATGCCATAGCCGATAGTGACGTAATCATTACGGGACGGGGCGGGGGATCACTGGAGGATCTTTTTCCTTTCAACGATGAGCGTGTCGCTCGGGCCATTTATGCCTCGGCCATTCCCGTCGTGTCGGCGGTCGGTCACGAGATTGACTTTACCATCAGTGATTTCGTCGCCGATATGAGGGCGCCCACACCGTCGGCGGCGGCGGAAATGGTCGTCCCGAACCGGGCCGAGCTCCGCGGACGCGTGGATGGTCTCGCCGCCCGCCTCGTGCAGGTCGAGAGGAACCGACGGACACGGCGGGCGGAACGCCTCCGCGATGAGTGCGCGCGGTTCAGAGATCCTCGCAGGGTCATTGAGGACCAGCGCATGGCCTGTGACGAACAAGTCATGCACATGACGTCGATTCTCAGGACCCGTATATCATTGAAACGGGCCCGGTTTGCCCGCCTTTCCGATGCCGCGTTCGCCGTCAATCCCGCGGCTCGGGTTCGTGAGGCGCGGATTTGTCTTGAAAATGTCAGAAGGAGTATGGTAGCGCACATCACGTTCAATCAGCGCCGTATGAGAGACAGGCTCCAGCAATTTGCAGCGGTACTGGAGACGGTGAGTCCCCTCGCTATCCTCAAAAGGGGGTATGCCATCGTGACCGCCCTGCCCGATGGCGCGGTCATGAAAGATGTTCACGGCCTGTCACGGGATGATTCAGTGTTGATCAGGGTATCGCGGGGTCGCTTTACCGCCCGGGTGACGGCGGTAACGGAGGAGGAAGACAATGGCGGAGAAAAAGTTTGAAGACGCGCTGACACGATTGGAAGAGATCGTCCGCACCATGGAAGCCGGCGACCTCTCACTTGAGGATTCTTTGAAGGTCTTCGAGGAGGGCATCGGCCTGGTCCGTTTTTGCTCGAAGAAGCTCGATGAGGCGGAAAGGAGGGTTGAAATACTGTTGAAGGAAAACGAGACACTGATCCGCCAGCCCTTCGAAGAGGAAATGAGTGATGTCGATGAGTGACGGTGCACTGAAAAGCTATCTGAAAAGGAGGAAGAAGATCGTTGATGATGCTCTCGACGGTTATCTCCCCCCTGAAACCGATTATCCTTCCGTTATTTTCAAATCCATGCGGCACAGCCTGTTCGCCGGAGGAAAACGGTTGAGGCCCATTCTCTGCATGGCCGCGGCGGAAGCGGTTGGAGGAAATTACAGTACAGTCATGCCTGTTGCCTGCGCGATTGAGATGATCCACACCTATTCACTCATTCACGACGATCTTCCCGCAATGGATGATGACGATTTCCGGCGGGGAAAGCCGACGAATCACCGGGTCTTCGGCGAGGGGATTGCCATTCTTGCCGGCGATGCCCTCGTAACGGAGGCCTTCCACCTCATGTCGGACCGAACCCGCTATGACGGTGATGCCGCGGAGCAGATAATGTCCGTTATCCATGCCGTCGCCGATGCGGCGGGGGTTCGGGGCATGATCGGCGGACAGGTGATGGATCTTGTATGCGAGGGGCAAACAGTCGATCTGGAGACCCTGGAGTACATTCATTCGCGAAAGACGGAGCGTCTGATTTCCGTCTCCCTCCACGCCGGTGCCGTTCTCGCCCGCGCCGGTGAGGACGAACTGGCCGCGCTCGCCGATTATGGAATGAATATCGGGTATGCCTTTCAAATCGTTGATGATATTCTTGATGTGGAGGGAGAATCGAGTGTCATGGGGAAGGATACGGGGAGTGATGAGGCGAAGGGTAAAGCGACGTATCCCGCACTCGTCGGTCTCGCGGCCTCACGGATACGCTGCCGCGAGCTCATCGGCAATGCCCTGGCCGCACTGGAAAACCTTGATGAGCGCGCGGAGCCCCTCAGGGGCATCGCCCGACTCATTATAGACAGAAAGGCGTAGACCTTTCGAAGAAAATAACAGAACGTCTGTCATGGATAGTGAAACAAAAAAAATACTGAACCATATTGTGAGCCCCGGGGACCTGAAAGGTCTGTCGGTGGATGAACTCAAGACCCTTGCGGAAGAAATCCGCACACTGATCATCGAGACGGTCTCGACAACGGGCGGTCATCTCGCCTCATCTCTCGGTGCCGTTGAATTGACCCTGGCGCTCCATTACGTCTTCAATGCACCGCGGGATAAGATTATATGGGATGTGGGCCACCAGGCCTACGCCCACAAGATCATCACCGGGCGCAGGGACCGGTTCAACACACTGCGGAAACTGGATGGTATCAGCGGCTTTCCCAAACGCAGTGAGAGTGAGTACGATGTTTTCGGTGTCGGGCACAGCAGCACCTCCATCTCGGCGGCCGCCGGTATTGTCGAAGCACGCTGTCTCACCGGGGATGATTACAAGGTCATCGCCGTCATCGGTGACGGTTCCATGTCTGCGGGCATGGCCTATGAGGGTATCAACTGGACGGGTGATCGGCAGAAGGACATCATTATCGTGCTGAACGACAACGAGATGTCTATATCGCCGAACGTGGGGGCCATGTCGTCATATTTGAACAGCATTATGACGGGGCAGCAGCTGACGCGGCTCCGGGCGGAGGTGAAAAAATACCTGAGGAGCGTGCCCGGTATCGGCGAGCAGATGGTGCGCTTGACGAAACAGGCGGAAGAGGCCCTGAAGGGATTCTTTGTGCCGGGGGTGCTCTTCGAAGAAATGGGATTCATGTATGTGGGGCCCCTCGAAGGGCACCGCATCGATCATTTGATCCGGAACTTTCAGAACATCAAGGAACTGAAACGACCACTCCTGGTGCATGTCATCACGAAAAAGGGGAAGGGGTACGAGCATGCGGAAGAGGCTCCGGAGCGCTTTCACGGTGTCGGTCCCTTCGATGTCGCGGAGGGTGAACTCAAAAAACCGGCGGCGCCGCCATCATACACGCAGGTGTTCGGGGAAACGATGGAAATTCTTGCCCGGGAGGACGATCGTATCGTCGCTATCACCGCCGCCATGGGCCGCGGTACGGGTCTGCAGGGATTCGCCCAGCTCTTTCCCGGGCGCTTTTTCGATGTTGGTATTGCCGAGCAGCACGGTGTGACTCTCGCGGCGGGGCTGGCGACGGAAGGGATGATCCCCGTGGTCGCCATCTATTCGACCTTTCTGCAGCGGGCGTTCGACCAGGTGGTGCATGACGTGTGTCTCCAGAATCTGCACGTTGTCTTTGCCCTCGACAGGGCAGGGGTGGTCGGAGACGACGGGCCGACACACCACGGACTGCTCGATCTGTCCTATCTGCGGTGTGTTCCGAATATGGTTGTCATGGCGCCAAAGGACGAAAACGAGCTCGCCCATATGGTGAAAACCGCCGTCTGCCACGACGGTCCCGTGGCGGTCAGGTATCCCCGCGGCGCCGGGCTGGGTGTGCCCCGGGACACGGCGCTGGTGCCGTGTGAAATCGGACGCGGTGAGCGGTTGCGTGACGGGCGGGATGCGGCGATACTGGCGCTGGGTTCTACCGTGAAACCGTCCTGTGAGGCGGCGGAGATACTCGCGAAAGAGGGCATCGACGTGGCGGTTGTCAACGCTCGGTTCATCAAGCCGCTCGATGCGGATCTTCTCTTGGAGACGGCGGCCCGGGTGAAGCACATCGTGATCGTGGAAGAAAATGTGCTCATGGGAGGATTCGGCAGCGCCGTCCTGGAGTTGTTTCAGGAGCGGGGGCTGACCGGCATCACCGTTGAGCGGCGTGGCATTGACGATACATTCGTCGAACAGGGTCCACAGGCGATCTTGTGGCAACGGTGCGGCATTGATGCGGCGGGTATCATGTCCGCGGTGAAAGCCTGTCTTGAAGGGTGAGCACTCCATGCCGTCATCAAAGCCATCAAAGATACGACTGGACCGACTCCTGGTGGAGAGGGGATTGACCCCGTCACGTGAGCGCGCCCGGGCCGTCATTCTTGCCGGTTCCGTGCTCGTTGATGATGTCCCCGTGGACAAGGCGGGATCGCTCGTGACCAGCGATGCCCGCGTGCGCATCAAGGGAGATTCTCAGCGCTACGTGAGCCGGGGCGGTCTGAAATTGGAAGGTGCCCTGGAGTTCTTCTCCGTCGATGTCATCGATGTCGTTGCCCTTGATGTAGGGGTCTCAACCGGTGGATTTACCGATTGTCTCCTACAGCGCGGCGCACGGACGGTGTATGCCGTCGACGTGGGGTATGGGCAGCTCGCATGGCGACTGAGACGGGACGAACGGGTGAAAGTCCGTGAACGGACGAATATCCGCACCGTGTCGTCGGGCTGTTTCGATGAGGTGATCGATTGCGCCGTGATCGACGTGTCATTCATTTCATTGCGCATTGTTCTGCCCTGTGTCGTTCCCCTGATCAAAGACGACGGGTTCATCCTTGCCCTGATCAAGCCGCAGTTTGAGGCGGGACGCGCCGATGTGGGCAAGGGGGGCGTCGTCCGCGACCCCCATGTCCATGACCGTGTCCTGACCGAGGTTGCTGCCGGTGCCAGTGAGCTCGGCATGAACGTCATCGGTACCTGTGCATCGCCCCTCAGGGGGCCGTCGGGTAACAGAGAATTCTTTCTCTACGCGAAAAAGGTGCCGGGGCGTCCATCGGACAGCGAGAGTTGAGTGTCGGGTGTTATGTCGGTAAAGCTAGCAAAAACAGCTGGTTATTGTATGGGCGTCAAACGTGCGGTCGATCTCGTCCTGGATATCGCCCGTCACAAGAGTGATGAGACAATTTACACCTACGGACCCCTGATCCATAACCCCCAGACGGTTGATGTGTTGCGAAAGCGCGGCATCGTTCCCGTGAACGATATCGATGAGATAACGGACGGGATTGTCATCATCAGGGCGCACGGTATCAGTCCGGAAGAGAGACAGCGTCTCCGGGAGAGGAATCTGACGATTATCGATGCCACCTGTCCGAAAGTGGCGCGTGTCCAGTCCATCATCAAGAAACACGCCGATCGCGGTTACCATGTCGTTATCGTGGGTGATCGTGAGCACCCGGAAGTGATCGGTTTGAACGGATATGCAAACGGCGCGGCATCCCTTGTGGAGAATGAGGCCGATGTTGAATCAATTCCCTCCGCCGCTCATCGCCTGTGTGTGGTCGCCCAGACGACACAGAGCCGGGAGCGTTTCGAACAAATTGTGACACGGGTACGGGACCGCTTCCCCAATGTTTCCGTTTTTAATACGATCTGTGATTCGACGGAAAAGCGCCAGGCGGAGATCCGGCACCTGGCCGCGGAGATGGATGCCGTGGTCATCGTCGGTGGGAAGAACAGTGCCAATACCTGCCGTCTTGCGGAAATAGCCCGGGAATACGGCACACCGACGTATCACGTCGAGACGGAGGAAGAGCTCGACGGATTCGATGTCTGTCGGTATCGTATGATCGGGGTGTCGGCGGGGGCGTCCACTCCGAACTGGATCATCAGCGGTGTCATCGATTATCTGATGCACTGTCATGAGGAAAAATCCGTCAAGCGGATGAGGACGATATATGATATCTGGGTGGCAAGCGTTACCACGGACGCCTATTCCGCTCTCGGTGCAGCCTGCCTGGCATGGGTGGGCACGGTGATGCAGGCCATGTCTCCGTCCTGGGTGAATATGCTTATTGCCGCGACGTATGTCTATGGTGTCCACACCATCAACCGGTTACAGGACCGCTATTTCGGCAGGATTCGCGGCAGCTTCCGTGAGAAGACCTATATAGAACATAAAAAGATGTATTATACCGTTGCCGTAATCAGCCTCGTGGCCTCTCATGTATTCGCCTTTTTGCACGGTCTTATGGCGCTGGGAATTGTTGCCGTTATAACGGCGCTCGGTCTTCTCTACAATATCAAAATATTTCCCCGGTCATGGCGGGTGAAGCGCCTCGGCGATATCCCGGGTTCGAAAAACCTCTTCACCGCCCTGGCCTGGGCCGTGGTCAGTGCCGGTATTCCCTGTGTGAGCAAAACTCCGTTCATCACCGCACAAGCGATAATCGCCTTTTTCTACGTGGGGTCCCTTGTTTTTATCAAGTCCGCCCTTTCAGACATGGTTGATGCCCAGAGCGATCGGATCGTCGGGCGTGAAACGATTCCGCTGGTTATCGGGGAGGACCGGATGTGCCTGCTCATTAAGATCATGTCGTTCATGATGGCGGGCCTTCTTGTCGCTTCGGTGCTTGCGGGGACCCTTCCGGCATTTGCCCTGGTTCTCCTTTCTTCGCTCTTTTATATATGGATTTGTCTTTCTCTTTATGATAGAAAAGACCGGCTTTCCAGCATTGTTCTGGAAGGCGTTTTAACGACGAATTATTTCATCGCCGGTATCAGTGCCGGTCTGTGGTATGTGGTTGCCGGAGGCATGGGAGGATAATCTATGACGGACAGGACCAAGAAAGTGAGCTTCTTGCTCCTGGTGATGGTGGTCGCGGTGATTTCTGCCTGTGGCGGTATCCACTATACCTGGGAAAATCCCGACGTGGGTGAATTCCATCCCGACAGCATCGTTCTTCTGCCCCTGGACGTGGGTCCCTATATGGGAGCCGCCTCGCCGGCCGAAGCCATTATCGCTGAGGCACTGAAGGATACGGGGCGTTTCTCCGCGGTCAGGTCGGCAGACGAGGTCCGTGCCCGGTTTGCCGGAGATAGGAATACGGAAAGGGTTGTCACTGCTTATCTTGAAAAATTCAAGACATTGAGCTATTCCGATCCGGAGTTGAGTGCCCGGATCGGCTCGATCTATGAGAGCGACGCGCTGTGCGTTGTCACCGTCGACTTCTGGGAATATACGGTACAGGGTGATGAGAAAGTGGGGAAAGTGGGATTTTCAGTCAGCCTCGTCGATGCGGTGACGGGTATTATCACCTGGAGGGCTTCACATACGGAGGTTGATGACTATCTTATAATAAAGCCGGATCTGGACGATCTGGCGGAAGATGTTGCAGAGACGATCATGGATGAAATCCCCGACTGATCGGTTCGGGACACCAGACGTTTCGGGAAAGGCAAGAACAATGAAAAACGATGTATTGGCAGCCTTGGAAGATGTGCGGCCCAAGCTGCAGGCGGACGGCGGCGATGTGGAGTTGGTGGATGTGACCGATGATGGAACGGTCCATGTCAAATTAACCGGGGCCTGCGGGAACTGTCCCATGGCGCAGATGACGCTGAAGTTCGGTATAGAACAGTATCTTAAAGAGAAAGTGTCCGGTGTGAAAGAAGTGAAATCAGTGTAAAACGATAGTGCACTGGTAATAATATCCATAGAGTGGAGGAGAAAAATGGCATATGTAATCACCGATGAATGTATAGCATGTGGAGCTTGTGAAAGTGAATGTCCCGTCGATGCGATCAGTGAAGGCGACGATATATACGTCATCAATGCTGATCTGTGCACGGATTGCGGTGCCTGCGCGGATGTCTGTCCCGTGGAAGCTATTGTGTCGGGTGACTGAAGTGGATGCGTTTCGCATTGCTTCCCGATGAAAGGAGCATTGGAAGGTCTGCTACACGGGCTCCCATCCCGATCCGCTCCAGGCGGAGAAAGAGTTGAACATGAGTCTCTTTATTACATTTGAGGGATGTGAAGGCGCCGGGAAAACAACTCAATTGAAGAAAGCGGGGGAATTCTTACGACGTAAGGATATCCCCCTTCTTGTTACCCGGGAACCGGGGGGGACGGACCTGGGACAGGAACTGAGAAACGTTCTTCTCAACAAGTCGTCGTTGAATATAACGGTGCGGACGGAGATATTGCTCTTTTTGGCAGACCGGGCTCAGCATGTCGGTGAGGTCATTCGTCCGGCGCTGGAGCGGGGAGTCGTTGTCCTGTGCGACCGGTATGCCGATGCAACAATAGCCTATCAGGGTTTTGGGCGGGGTTGTGATGTGGAGGAACTGCTCGGTCTCTCCAATTACGCGTCACAGGCGCTTGTCCCCGATGCAACCATTCTGTTCGACGTGCCGCCGGAAACGGGTATTCAGCGGGTCAACGGTCGTGTGCTGCCTGAGGATGTTCAGGAGGGTGCAGACCGTTTCGAACGGGAGCGTCTGTCTTTCCATCAACGCGTAAGAGAGGGATATCTGTGGCTGGCCAAGCATGAGCCTGACCGTTTTTATGTCATTGACGGGACGGGCAGCCTGAGCGACGTTCATGCGGCCGTCTGCACCACCCTTGAAGCGATTTTCCGGGGGAAAAATGTCCTTTCGTCACATTTTCGGACATGAACGTCAGATAAAACAACTGAAACGTGCCGTTACTGCCCGGCGCATTCCTCATGCCTACCTGTTTCACGGAATTCGGGGCGTCGGAAAGTGGACGATCGCCCGGCAATACGCGAAGCACCTCTATTGCCGACAACGGGCGGATGATGCCTGTGACAGTTGCGCGTCCTGCCGGAAGATCGATCATGAGAGCCACGCCGATGTTGATTTTGTCGCGCCCGAGAAGGGAGTGATCAAACTCGATCAGATCAGGATGATACAGAACCACGCCCGCGTGAGCCCCCTGGAGGGAGAAAAACGGCTTTTTATTATTGATGACGCCGATTGTCTGAATGAAGAGGCAGCCAATGCACTTCTGAAGATACTCGAGGAACCGAGTGCCGCGACCATGTTTGTTCTCGTCAGCGCCCGGCAGTACCAACTCCCGCAAACGGTCCTTTCACGATGTCAGAAAGTGGCCTTCGCTCCCCTGAAACGGGAGACCATTGAGTCATACCTGCGGGAGACGGGGGACTATGACCGGGGGAATGCATTTCTGCTGGCGGCGCAGTGTGGAGGCAGTATCGGGACGGCACTTTCCATGAATGAAACCGCCTTTCTGGAAAACAAAAACGCACTGATCGGCACGCTGGTTGCGGCCGATTGTGCCCACAACCTCGCGGACCTCATGAAAATCACGGAAATTTTCGGATCAACCAAGGAAACGATAATGGATCGTCTCGCTGTTCTGCACGGGTGGTATCGCGATGTGCTCGTCTATGGAGAGAGCGGACGGACGGACGATATCATCAATCAGGATATCCTGGAGACGGTTGCCTCCATGGCTGAATGTCTTCCCAGGTATCGGGCGATCAAGGCTTTGAATCACGTTGAGCGAGCCATGGATGCCATCGAAAAGAATGTGAACAAACAATTGACATTGGAAACAATGGTGTTTAAACTCTCTCACTTGGTGGAAAAATGACGATAGATGATAAAGAGACAGTTGATAATACAGTTGATTTCATAAAGACTGTTGTCGGAGTTCGATTCAGAAACAGGGGAAAGGTCTACTCCTTTCAGACTGGTGACTGCGATGTCGTGCAGGGAAACCAGGTCATCGTGGACACGGAAATGGGCCTCAGTCTCGGGGTGGTGGCAACGCCGCCGCGGTGTATAGACGAGTCACGTATTCACACGGCTCTCCGCCCGGTTATGAGAAAAGCCACGGAAAAAGACCTCGCCGTGGCTGTAAAGAACAGCGAACTTGAAAAAAAGGCCTTCACCTTCTGCTGTGAGAAAATAGAGAAACACGACCTTTCCATGAAACTTGTGGACGTGGAATATCTTTTCGACCAGTCGAAAATCATTTTTTATTTTACCGCGGAGAATCGTGTCGATTTTCGTAATCTCGTTAAGGACCTGGTACAGAAATACAAAACGCGGATTGAATTGCGACAGATCTGGGTACGCTCGGAAGCGCGGATTTACGGCGGTGTCGGTATCTGCGGGCGTGAGTTGTGTTGTGTCAAATTCCTGAAAAATTTTACCCCCGTGTCCATCAAGATGGTCAAGGAACAGAACATGCTCCTCAATCCCGAGAAGATATCGGGTGTCTGCGGGCGTTTGATGTGCTGCCTTTCCTATGAGTACGATACGTATGTGGAGGCCAAGCGTAATATGCCGAAATGCGGAAAATATGTGACCATCCCTGAAGGCCGGGGGAAGGTCGTCCGGCAGATGCCCCTGGAGGAAAAGATCGTCGTCAATGTGGAGGAGAAGGGCGAGGTCGAGGCGTCCGTTCATGACATTGTCGATCGATCATGACGGGAACTGACACGGTATGTTTAATCGATAAATGATATAACCAGTGGCCCATTGTGTTTCCGAAAGGACGTGATGGTTTAACGGGCAGTTAAAGACAGGTCCCCCGGGCCGATGTGTGCCGTTTCCGACAATGACACAGTCTTCATGACGGGTGAAAACGGGTTTATGGAGAGAGTTTCTATGGAAAAGAAGAATAACGCGTTCTACATCACCACGCCGATCTACTACGTCAACGCATCACCCCACATTGGCCATGCCTATACGACGATCGTCGCCGATGTCATGGCACGTTTCCACCGCATGATGGGCCGTGACGTCTTTTTTCTGACGGGGACCGATGAGCATGGCGACAAGGTTGCGGAGGCCGCGGAAACGGCAGGTGAAACGCCTCAGGCATATGCCGATCGTATCAGTGCCCAGTTTCGTGACCTCTGGCCGAAGCTGAAAATCACAAACGATCATTTCATCCGGACGACGGACGCGGACCATAAGAAAACCGTCCAGGCGATTCTCCAGACGGTCTATGCCCGTGGCGATATCTATTTCGGGGAATATGAAGGATTCTACTGTGTCGGCTGCGAACGTTTCTACCGGGAGTCGGAATTGCTAGACGGCAAATGTCCCGACCACCAGATGGTACCTGAGCTTCGCAGCGAGAGTAATTATTTCTTCAGGATGAGTACCTATCAGCAGTGGCTCATCGATCATATTACCACCAATCCCGATTTTATCCGGCCCGAACGATATCGGAACGAAGCCCTCGCCTTCCTGCAGGAGCCGCTCGAGGACCTATGCATCTCACGTCCGAAGAGCCGGCTCACGTGGGGGATTGAACTGCCCTTCGATACGAATTACGTCACCTACGTGTGGTTTGACGCGCTGATCAATTATGTTACGGGTATCGGATATCCCGATGGTAAAATCTGGGGCCGCTACTGGCCGGTCTGCCAGCACCTCATTGCGAAGGACATTCTCAAGCCGCACGGCATCTACTGGCCCACCATGCTGAAGGCGGCGGGTATCGAACCCTACCGGCACCTGAACGTCCACGGTTACTGGAATATTGACCGGGAGAAGATGTCGAAGAGCCGCGGGACGGTGATCAAACCCCTTGACCTGAAGGACAAGTACGGGCTCGACCCCTTCCGGTATTTCCTTATGCGGGAGATGGTGTTCGGTCTCGATTCAAATTTCAGTGAAGAAGGCTTCGTGCAGAGAATCAATTCGGATCTGGCGAACGACCTGGGAAACCTCGTAAGCCGCTCACTTTCCATGGCCGACAAGTTCTGCGACGGTACGGTGCCAAAGAGAGGCAACGACACCGCCGCCGATGAGATGCTTATCGAAAAGGCTGAAGGGCTTTATACACGGGTAAAATCGTCTTTCACGGCATTGCAGTTCCACAAGGGCCTTATGGCGATCTGGGAGTTTGTCAATGTCGCTAACAAGTATATCGTCGAGCAGGAGCCCTGGGTGCTGGCGAAAGACCCGGCAAATGCCCAGCGGCTCTCTGCGGTGATATACAATATTCTGGAGGCGTTGCGCGTCATCGCTGTTTTTATCACACCCGTCATGCCCGACTCGTCGGCGGAAATCCTTCGTCGCATCGGTGTTGCCGATGCAGCGGGACAGACCTTTGACACGGTCGAGCGCTGGGGCGGAGTGACGTCCGGCGCGCCTATCGACAGGGGAGGGCCATTGTTTCCCCGGCACGAGTATGCGGCCGTTTCGGGTGAGCAGGATGAGCCGGCGCCGCTTACGTTTAAAGAAGAGATATCCTACGACGATTTTCAGAAGATCGATCTGCGGGTCGCCACCGTCCTTGCCGCGGAGCCGGTCCCGAAATCCAAAAAGCTCGTGAAGCTGGAAGTGGATGTGGGTGAGAAGAGAACGGTCGTGGCGGGTATCGGCGCGGATGTCTCGGCGGACGATATCATCGGGAAACAGATCGTCATCGTCGCGAATCTGAAGCCGGCAAAGCTCATGGGCATTCTCTCCCAGGGAATGCTTCTTGCCGCCGAGGGGTCGTCGGGACTCGCCCTTGTCGGGGTGACCGGTGAGGCTGAAAACGGTGCGGTGATCCGATAGTATAATCGTAATTTCCCGGGGCGTACCACAGCCCCGTCGGCGCCTTGAAAAACGCCAGACCTTAGGTCTGGCGTTTTCGTTTTTACCGGAGTGTTGTTGGTGGTTCGACGGGTACATCGACGGATTTTATGTGCTTCTCCACAACAGTCCGTGTATCGACGACGCCCAGTTTGTCAAAGAGAAAGGCAAACTGCTGCTCCAGTTTCTTCCCGATGGCGTCGCGAATATCCCGGGGAAGATGCCACATTTCGTGTTTGAAAGGACCGAAAGCCTTCTTACGTGTCTTATAGAGGAATTGTTCTTCCGTGTCCGATTCTTTTCGTTCACCACCAAGGGTATCCCGGATATAATCGTAGATACGGTCCCGCAGTTCCTGCGGAAAGTGTTCACTGTCGTACAAGATGTTCTGAAAACCCGTGGCGAGATGGATCTCCGCCGTTCCCACGGCGGGGAAACGGTCGAAGGCCTCATTCGGCAGGGTGGAGGCGCCGTGCTGAACAGCTCCGCTGAGACCGTAACGCTCACGCGCCACACGGGAAATCTTTTTCAGCGTATCGAAATCGATATTGGCCTGTGCAATGGACCCGTCGGCGAGGGGAACGCCGCCGTGGGTTGTCCCCGTCTGTATGCTGATTTTGCTGATGCCTGTCAGATCACCACCATGTTCCCGGAGCCGCGAGAGGTAGTGGTCCATGAAAATGGTAAACTCTTCAACGGTGGTGTTCTTCGTTCCCACTTCACCGATTTCACCGCCCGTCGATACCGTTATGTCCTCCGGCTCGCATGCGCGAATGAATGCCGTCAGGTCGGCGGTGATGCCGTAATTCGCCGCCTGCTGTTCCTGAATGGTGGGTCGTGAAAGATCCACGACGGTGGATGCGTCGATGTCAATGTTATAGATGCCCGCATCTATCGCTTCTGTAATGAGGTCCTTAATAGCCGCAATTTCTTCATCGGCTGCTGAAGCGTATTTTTTCGCGTTCACCTGAAAGTGATCGCCCTGAAGCATCAGGGGACCGCGGTATCCTGTCTTTATTGCCGCCGCTGTGATGACACCGCCGTATTCAAGGGGTGGTTGCTCGGTGTATTTCATTTCGGAACGGGCGATTTCAAAGAGAACGGGGCCGACGTTTCCTTTCGCCATGGCCCGAAAGACGGCCTGCGCCGTATCATAGGTAAGTCCTCTCACATTGATGGCGGGTACGGAGAATCCCGACACATCCCCCCGCCCCATTGCCTCGTACAGCGATTGTATGGAAGCATGGAAAATTCCCAGCGACGCCGCGGCGCGGCGAATGACCCAGTAGACAGTGTCCTTTATCGACCTATCACTGCTGAAAACGGCAGTATATACCAGATCGTCGAGGATCTCGGTGACGAACCGTTTCTCGTCGGAAACGGACACATGCGACCCGTCGATGACGACAATCCCCTGACAACGATCTGTGATTTGTTCCAGCGACGAATAAATCATGGCGTTCCTCTCCTCGCGTTTTCCATTTATTTTTACCCTCATTCTGACGATTGCCCGATGTATTCGCGGGCCTTCTCCACCTCGAAGCGGCTTCCGATGTAAATCGGACACCGCTGTTCGAGGCTGTCCGGCTTTATCGACAGAATGTCCCGCGTGCCATCGGTGGCCATTCCGCCGGCCTGCGTTATAATGAAGGCCATGGGCTGCAACTCGAAAATGAGGCGCAACTTTCCCTGGGGACTCCTGGCGAGAGCGGGATAGGTGAAGATGCCGCCCTGTTTGATTAAAATCTGATTGATGTCGGGCACAAAACCGCCGCTGTAACGTAGCTTGTATCCCTCGCTGTCGAGATACTCGGTGTATCGTCTGTGTGCGGGTTCCCAGTCTTTTTTTAGCCCGCCCAGGCTGTAAATGGTACCCCGGTCATTCAGGGTAATATTCTCCTCGGAAAGAACGTATTCGCCCTCCCTGTTGAGCACGAATTCATGAGTTCCTTTGCCCGCTGTGTACACCATGGTGATGAGGGGGCCGTAAGTAATGTACATTGATGCAACGAGGGTCTTCTCGCCCGTGTCCAGCGCGGACGATTGATGAATGCCGATAATCGTGCCGATGGAGAGGTTAGTGTCCACAAGCGATGAACCGTCCAGGGGATCGGCCGTCACGCAGTATCTTTCCGTACCCTTGCCCACGGTGATGATGGATTCGCGTTCCTCGGAGGCATAGTCGCGCACAAAACCGGAGAAGCGTAGCTGGTTGAGAAGAATTTCATCGGCGCTCTTGTCCAAGGCGAGTTGCTCCTCGCCGTAGATATTCCTGAAGCCCGCGAGCTTTCGGTTCGATTCGTGAATCTTCGCGGAAATATATTTACCCGTCACGGCGATCTGCCATATCAGTCGCCGGAGTTCCACTTCGACACCGGCCATCCACATGTGCCGCCTGAGATCGACAAAATATTTCGTTGCGTCTGAAATGTTCGCCATCGGTTCCATCCCTTCGCTTTCTGCCTGTTCTGTAGCAATTAAAAGGCATTATGACAAGAGCAATTTTGATACAGAAAAGGCGCAACCTTTCGAGGTTACGCCTCTTTCGCTCTATATGGTGCCGAAGCCGGGATTTGAACCCGGACGGGCGTGGCCCACTACCCCCTCAAGATAGCGTGTCTACCAAATTCCACCACTTCGGCTTTTCGTGAACACGAGATACGTGTATTTCTTTTTGTTTCCTTTGTCAATTCAAAAAATGATAGCTTCTTCCCGAATTTATTTACCTTCCTCAGTGCCGGCATCCTGCGCTTGCGGTTGTGCAGGGCTTGGAGTTTCGCCCGCGGCGGGGACGGTCTGTTCAACGGAGACATTCTCCATGACGGTACCCGTGGTATGGTAGGCAAAATAGGCGAGCCAAAGGGATGTCAGCATAAAGACGATGGCGACGGCCGTTGTAACTTTACCGAGGAAGGTGCCCGGTCCGCTGCTTCCGAAGAGTGTCTGACTCGAACCGCCGAAAGCCGCACCCATGTCGGCTCCCTTTCCTGTCTGAAGTAGCACGATACAGATGAGTGCCACACAGATAATGATGTGAACGATTGTAATAAGCGTATGCACTTTTGTAAGGTCTCCTTAACTACCCGTTTATTATTTCGGCGAACGTGCCGGCATCGAGACTGGCGCCGCCGACGAGAACGCCGTCGATATCCGGCTCCTCAAGCAGTCCCGTCACATTGCCCGTATTGACGCTGCCGCCGTAAATGATGGCAATGTCCTCGTGTGAGCTGGCAACGGTTTTCTCGCCGATTATCCCGCGGATGAAACGGTGAACTTCCTCTGCCTCCACTCGCGTCGCCGTTTTTCCCGTACCGATGGCCCATACCGGTTCATATGCAATAACGAGCCTCCCTATATCATCAGCGGCGACATTATTCAATCCCTTGTTGATCTGTTTGTCAATAACCTGAAAGGTGTCTCCCCGTTCGCGTTCCGAAAGAGTTTCTCCAATGCAAAAGATGGGGGTCAGGCCGGCGCCGAGAGCGCCGATTACTTTTTTGTTGATGCGGTCATCCGATTCGTTGAAAAGATGCCGCCGCTCGGAATGACCGATGATGACATACCGGCATCCGGCGTCGACAAGCATTGCCGCTGCTATTTCTCCAGTATATGCTCCCTTTTTCTCTTCATGAAGATTTTGTCCGGCAAGAGAGAAGGGGGTGCCCGTCACGGCCTGGGAGAGACGGTAAAGAACGGTAAAGGGCGCGGCGACAATGACCGTTCTCGTGGTGGACGGGACCTTCCGATGCAGCGTTTCGATGAATTCCACCGCCTCGGGGATCGTTTTGTGCATCTTCCAGTTTGCGGCGATAACGATATTCCTCATGGTTTTCTCTTCTACAGTCGGGCGCCCATATAGAGGGCGAGGTCGCGCATACGGCACGCATAGCCGCTTTCATTGTCGTACCACGCGAAGATTTTGATGAGGTGCCCGTCGATGACCGTTGTCAGGGGAGCGTCAACGATCGATGAAAACGTGCTGCTGGTGAAATCCACCGACACCAGCTCTTCATCGGTGACCGCCATGATACCCTGGAGCGGTCCCGCCGCCGCCGCCTTCAATGTCTCCGTTACCTCCTCTGTCGATGCCGCCTTTTCAATATCACAGGCCAGATCAACAAGTGATACGTTCGGTGTGGGAACCCTGAGCGCAATTCCGTCCAGCTTACCCTTCATTTCCGGGATGACTTCACCCACTGCCGCTGCGGCGCCCGTGGTCGTGGGAATGATCGACAGTGCCGCCGCCCGGGCTCGGCGGAGGTCCTTATGCGACCCGTCGAGGATCCGCTGATCCATGGTATACGAGTGGACCGTGGTCATGAGACCCCGGGTGATGCCGAAGTTCTCGTGAATAACCTTCACCACCGGGGCGAGACAATTCGTCGTACATGACGCGTTCGATACGATATGATGGGCCGCCGGGTCGTATCGGTCTTCATTGACACCCATGACGAAGGTTCCGTCAATTGATTTTCCCGGTGCTGCAATAATGACCTTTCGCGCGCCCGCCTCGATATGCCTCTGACAAGCTTCCCTCGTCCTGTATTTGCCCGTTGATTCCAGGACGATGTCGACGTCCAGGTCTTTCCAGGGAAGTTTCGCCATATCATCTGACACATTAGTAACGGTGATGGTCTGCCCGTCAACAACGAGGGCATCCTCACGGCTGGCAACATCGACGGAAATGGTTCCGTGAACGGAATCATACACAAGGAGATGACGGAGTGTAGGTACCGGTGCCCGCGTGTTGATGGCGACAATATCAATATCAGCTCTTCCGGTACATGCGCGAACAAGATACCGGCCGATTCGCCCGAAACCGTTTATAGCGACTTTCACCCCCATGTCGAATGTCTCCTTATTTAGAATGATGAATTGTGCTGTCTTGGTGTTGCCCGCACCGTATCGTCAGGACAGCTTCTGTAGCTCGACGTGGTCGGCGTCGAATTTACCGGCTCACGATTGATTGTCACGCGCCGGAAGCGCTTGGATACTATCGACAGGGCCGCGTTTAGTCAACCCCTTTTTTCCGGTGGATAATTATGAAGTAATGAGGTAATAAATGCAAACACTGCTTGACATATATTCTTAAATTTTGCTAGATTTTTACATTAGGCGTAAATGGCACGGCTTCGATGGGGTATCCTGTAAACAAAGCATTATTTTGCATTGTTGTCATTATTCTATCCCTTGTTGCAACAGGAGTGAAGGGGATGGCAGGGAGTATTCGAAAATCAGTAATTGCGGGAACGTGGTATCCCGGCGATGCGGTAGCTCTCCGCGCGGATATCAAACGGTACATCAGTGATGTTGATGGCGACGGTATCGGGGGGACGTTGGTAGGCATGGTTGTTCCCCATGCCGGGTATATGTATTCGGGGCCCGTGGCCGCCTATGCCTACCGTATGCTGGAGGAAGGCGATTTTGACAGTATCGTCATCATCGGCCCCAGTCACCGTGTCGCTTTCAAGGGGGTGTCTGTTTACGACGGAGACGGGTATGAGACACCTCTCGGTGTTGTGCCCGTCGACAGGGAATTACGGGATGCCCTTCTCGCCCATGATTCTGTGGTATCGACAGTGGCGGGTGCCCATCGGCAGGAGCATTCCGTGGAAATCCAGCTTCCCTTCCTTCAGGCGCGGCTGGGTACATTCAGTTTTCTCCCTCTTGTGATGGGGTCTCAGGACGAAGATACGTGTCTGGCGCTGGCTTCGGCGCTCCACGAGATCACTCAGGGGAAAAACGTTCTCATTGTCGGCAGTTCAGACCTTTCACACTTTCATCGGTACGAGACGGCCGTCAAAATGGACCACCGAGTTGTGCATCACCTTGAAAGCATGGATGCGGAGGCGCTCCTGGATGATCTGGAGGACGGTGAGTGCGAAGCCTGCGGTGGCGGTCCCATGTCGGTGACTATGATGGTGTCGAAGATGCGGGGTGCCGATCATGCCAAGTTATTGCGCTACGCAAACTCGGGGGATGTGACGGGTGACCGGCGCAGTGTGGTGGGATATGCGGCAGCCGTTTTTTATGATGGAGGTGCGAAAGACGCGAAGGAGCACGGGTCGGCGGAGTCGGGAAACAAAAAGTTGACCACGGCCGAACGAAGGAGACTGCTGTCCCTCGCGCGCGAGAGTATCGCCTCACGCTTTGACCGGGGAAACCTTCCGAAAATTCATCACCCCACGCGCTCGCTCGCGGGAAAGCGGGGCGCTTTTGTCACGTTGAAGAAGGAAGATCGTCTCCGGGGGTGCATCGGCTTCATCGAGGCACGGAAACCCTTGGTGGAAACGGTCAGGGACATGGCACAGGCGGCCGCTTTTGATGATCCGCGGTTTCCACCCCTGAGGGCTGATGAACTAGACGAAGTTACCATCGAAATATCCGTATTGACACCGCTCAAGCGGGTTGAGGATGTAAACGATATCATTATCGGTGTGCACGGACTCTACATTGTCAGCGGGTTTCATGCCGGACTCTTACTGCCGCAGGTAGCCACGGAACAGGGCTGGGACAGGACGACGTTTTTGGAAGAAACGTGCCGAAAGGCAGGTATTTCGCGCGATGCATGGAAGGGCGACGACATCACGGTGTATTGTTTTTCCGCTGATGTTTTCGGCGAGGACGAATAATTTTTCACGGGGACGAAAAAACACTTGACAAATAATGGCAATGTATTTAGTGTCCCTATTTCGCGTTTTTTGGAATAAGGTGCCCGGTGAATCCGTTTCTATTCCAAATAATTGAGGATAGTATGTGCGCTGGCGTAGCTCAATCGGTAGAGCAGCTGATTTGTAATCAGCAGGTTGCGGGTTCGAGTCCCATCGCCAGCTCCATTGTGTACGGTATGTGAGGAGGGGTTCCCGAGTGGTCAAAGGGAGCAGACTGTAAATCTGCCGGCTCAGCCTTCGGAGGTTCAAGTCCTCCCCCCTCCACCATGTAATGATGCGCGGGAGTAGCTCAGTGGCTAGAGCATCAGCCTTCCAAGCTGAGGGTCGCGGGTTCGAATCCCGTTTCCCGCTCCACGATAGTTCGACCGGGTCTTGTGTGGTGCCGGTTTCGCGGGGCACAAATCACGCCCACGTAGCTCAGTCGGTAGAGCACATCCTTGGTAAGGATGAGGTCACCAGTTCAATCCTGGTCGTGGGCTCCATTCTTTTGAGAGCAGGGAGTGTATGAGAGACAAAATTGCGCTTGCATGCGGAGAATGTAAACAGAGGAATTATTCGACGACGAAGAACAAGAGGACAATGAAAAATCGTCTCGAAATGAAGAAGTATTGTCCCTTCTGTCGTCGGCACACGGTTCATAGAGAGACGAAGTAATGAACAATGGGCCAGTAGCTCTAATTGGATAGAGCGCCGGACTCCAAATCCGGATGCTGGGGGTTCGAGTCCCTCCTGGCCTGCCATTTATTTATTAAGGTGACGGGAAATATGGTGAAGCTCAACGGTATAGTCGGTAAAGTCGCCCAGTTTCTGAGAGAAACGAAGGGTGAATTGCGGAAGGTGACATGGCCCACGCCGAAGGAGGCTCTGGCCTCGACATCAGTGGTGATTGTCGTTGTCCTGATCGTGTCCGTATTTCTCGGTGTCGTCGATATGGGTCTGACGCGCCTTGTCAGAGTGCTTTTGGGTTAGCATATGGCATTTCGATGGTATGTGGTCCATACGTATTCGGGATTTGAAAACCGCGTCAAGCGCTCGCTGACGGAGGCGATTGCGAATGCGGGAATGGAGGAATATTTTGAAGAGATCCTCGTGCCGGAAGAAAACGTGGTTGAACTGAAAAAGGGCGAGAAGAAGACCTCGAAGAGAAAATTCTTTCCCGGATACATTTTGGTGCGCATGGAACTGAATGACGACACATGGCATATTGTGAAAAATACGCCGAAGGTCACCGGTTTTGTGGGAAGCCGCGACAAACCGGCTCCCATCGCGGATGATGATGTGGCGTCGCTGCAGACCCGCATCGATGAAGGAACGTTGAAACCGAAACCGAAGTTCACCTTTGAAGAAGGAGATCACATCCGTATTATTGATGGTCCTTTTACCGGTTTCGACGGTGTTGTCGACGAGGTGAAGGCCGAAAAGAGCAAGCTCCGGGTAATTGTCAGCATATTCGGGCGTTCGACACCGGTCGAGTTGGATTACATACAGGTTGTTCAAAATTAGACAGAGTGATTTAACGGCAAGGGGAATGGAATGGCTAAGAAGGTAATCGCGAACATAAAATTACAGATCCAGGCGGGGAAGGCCACGCCATCACCGCCCATCGGACCGGCGCTGGGACAGCACGGTGTTAATATTATGGAATTCTGCAAGGCGTACAACGCGCAGACACAGAATCAGGAAGGGATGGTGATCCCTGTTCTTATTACGGTCTACGCGGATAAGTCATTCACCTTTATTACAAAGACACCACCGGCGTCCGTCCTGTTGAAACAGGCGGCAAAAATCGCCAAGGGTGCCGGTGATCCGAAGCGGGAACACGTGGGAAAGGTGAGTGTTAAACAGGTGCGTGAAATTGCAGAGATAAAATACAAGGATCTGAATGCGATCGACATGGAAGGCGCAATGAGGATAGTTGAAGGAACGGCGCGGTCCATGGGTATCGAAGTGACGAAATAAACTGACGGTGGAGTTGTCATAGAATGTCAAAACGGGGCACTAAATATTTGGCTGAGAGAGAGAAGGTGGACTCAATGACGCGCTATGCGCTGAAAGAGGCCATTGATCTGGTGATTTCAACGACGCGCGCGAAATTTGATGAAACGGTTGACGCGGCGATTCGCCTGGGTGTCAATCCAAAGCACGCAGACCAAATGGTACGAGGAAGTGTCGTCCTGCCCAACGGCCTCGGTAAGACGGTCCGCGTCCTCGTCTTTGCGAAGGGTGAAAAGGAAAAAGAGGCGCGTGATGCGGGGGCCGATTACGTCGGTGCGGATGATCTCGTTGAAAAGATTAAAGAGGGTTGGCTGGAATTTGATCGTGTGGTGGCAACGCCCGATATGATGGGCAGTGTCGGAAAGCTGGGAAAGGTTCTCGGTCCGCGCGGTCTCATGCCCAACCCCAAGGTCGGTACCGTCACGTTTGACGTGGCGCAGACGGTCAGTGAATTGAAGGCTGGTAAGGTAGAGTTTCGTGTCGAGAAGGCGGGCATTGTTCACAGTCCTGTCGGCAAGGTCTCCTTTGGGGCCGATAAGCTAATCGAGAATATCACGACTCTCATTGAAATGATCATTAAGTTGAAACCTGCATCGAGTAAGGGAACTTACCTTAAATCCATTTCTCTTTCCACCACCATGGGACCGGGTGTCAAAGTTGATCCCATGGATATCAGGGGCATGTTAAAAACTGGCTAAATCTGTGTATCAGATTTCAACGTCAAAGACAGCAGGTACACCACGTTTAAACGATGAGCGTCGGCCTGCCGAGACAGCGAGTAGGTGGTAACATTTCTTCCTGTTAGGCAGTCCGACTTTCATGGGACACCGCATTGTCTGCGGACGAGGCGGATATTTGATTAATCATGAAAGGAGGAAACACGTTTGGATCGGACGACAAAAGAGCGCATGGTTGAAGAGCTTCACGAGAAGCTCGCAAATACCGGCTTGGCCGTCCTTGCTGATTACAGCGGGATCAACGTGGCCCAGATGAATGAGTTGCGCGGCGCTCTCCGTGAGCGCGACAGCGAACTCAAAGTCGTTAAGAATAATCTCTTGAAGATTGCCTGTGAAGACACAGAGTACGCATTATTGAGAGATTATCTGGTCGGGCCCGTGGCACTCATTATGAGTTATGGAGATTCCGCTGAAGCAACGAAGGCTCTCGTCGATTATGCCAAGAAAAATGAAAAGCTCGACGTCAGAGTCGGCATTCTGAATGGCAAGATCCTCGACAAAGACAGCCTGAAAGTCCTTGCGGAATTGCCGAGCCGGGAAGTGCTTCTCGCCCGGCTTTTATCCGTTTTTGTGGGCGTCCACAGGCAATTTGTCACTGTGCTGGCCGGGGTCCCGCGGGAATTCGTCCAGGTGCTGGAAGCCTATCGAGCAAAGAAAGAACAGGAAAATTAATTGATATAAGGAAGGAATGTATACCATGGCAGAAAAGAAGATTACGAAAGATGATGTTATCCAGTTTATCGAAGGAATGACAGTGATCGAGCTTGCAGAGCTCGTGAAGGAACTCGAGGAAAAATTTGGTGTTTCCGCCGCGGTTCCCGTTGCGGCTGTTTCAGCGGCCGGTCCCGCTCAGGCACAGGAAGCCGCTGAGGAAAAGGTTGAATTTGACGTTATCCTGACGGGTTTTGGTGATCAGAAGATCCAGGTAATCAAGGTCGTCAGGGCGATTACGGGGCTCGGATTGAAAGAGGCGAAGGAACTCGTGGAAGGAGTTCCCAAACCCCTTAAGGAGGCCGTTTCGAAAGAAGAGGCCGCCGAGATTAAAGGAAAGATCGAAGAGGTAGGAGGCGCCGCGGAGGTCAAGTAAGCCGCGCATGAGAACTCTCTCCGATTCGTGTTTGAAAGGATGGCTATGGGAAGCTTGAGGAAAAACTTTGGCCGAATAAAGAAGGTTGCAGATATACCGAATCTTATCGAGATCCAGAAGGAGTCCTATTCACGGTTCCTTCAGGATGGTGTGGAGCCCGACAAGCGCGCCACGCTGGGATTGGAATGGGCCTTCAAGAGTGTTTTCCCCATTGTTGATTTTGGGGGGAAGTGTTCTCTCGAATTTGTCTGTTATAGAATCGGCAAACCGCGTTACGACGTGAAGGAGTGCATGGAAAAGGGGATGACCTATGCGGCGCCCCTGAAGATTGTCGTCCGGCTGGTCGTTTTCGATGTGATCAGTCAGGGAGAGCAGAAAAACATTCGTGACATCAAGGAACAGGAGATTTACTTCGGCGAAATACCCCTGATGACCGATCAGGGGACGTTCATCATTAATGGAACGGAGCGGGTTATCGTCAGCCAGTTGCACCGTTCGCCGGGAATCTTTTTCGATCATGATAAGGGAAAAACGCATTCCAGCGGTAAACTGATTTATTCGGCCAGAGTGATTCCGATCCGCGGGTCGTGGCTCGATCTCGAGTTCGATCCAAAGGATGTACTGTACGCGCGCATCGACCGACGGCGGAAAATGCCCGTCACCATATTGCTCAAGGCGATGGGCTATTCGTCGGAGCGGCTTCTTCAGGAATTTAATCCTATTTCACGCGTTATTCTCCGGGACGAGAAGCTTCTCATCGCCGTCGATGAATCGATCGCCGGTGAGCGTGCCTTTGACGATGTTATGGATCCCACCAGCGGTGAGGTCATTATCAAGAAGGGCCGCAAGATATCCAAGGCCGCCCTGCGCCGGATGGAAGAGAGTAGCATCCAGGAAATACCCACGGATACGGATGAGATGATGGGGCGGGTCCTGGCGAAAAACGTGATTGATCCCGAAACGGGTGATATTCTCATTGCCTGCAATGAGGAAATTACACTCGATGCACTGGTCCGGATGACGGAAAAGGGCGTCACGGAGTTTTGTGTTGTTCAACGCGAGGAGGACGGTTCGACGGACTACATTCGGAATACTCTCCTCCTTGATAAGGTGGAAACGGAAGACGAGGCGATTATCGAAATATACCGGCGTTTAAGGCCCAGCAACCCGCCCACGCTGGAAACGGCGCGCCGGTTTTTCGCCAGCCTCTTCTTTAATAATGACAATTATGATCTTTCCAGTGTGGGGCGCGTCAAATTAAACTACAAGTTGAAACTCAAGGTATCCACGGATGTCTGCGTCTTACGGAATGAAGATATTCTGGAGGCGGTCAAGTATCTTGTCAATCTGAAAAACGGTGTCAGTGATTATGCCGTCGACGATATCGACCACTTGGGTAACAGGCGCATTCGTTCCGTGGGAGAATTGATTGAAAATCAGTACCGTATCGGCCTCGTGCGCATGGAAAGGGCCATCAAGGAAAAGATGAGCCTTCTCGATGTGGAAACGATGATGCCCCACGATCTTGTGAACGCTAAACCCGTCACGGCGGTGGTCAATGAATTCTTTGGCAGCAGCCAGCTGTCTCAGTTTATGGACCAGACGAATCCCCTTTCCGAGGTGACGCATAAAAGACGTTTGTCCGCACTCGGTCCCGGCGGTCTGACGCGGGAACGGGCGGGTTTCGAGGTGCGTGACGTGCATAATACGCACTACGGTCGTATCTGCCCGATTGAAACACCGGAAGGGCCCAACATCGGCCTCATCGTTTCGCTCAGCTCATACGCCCGCGTCAATGAGTTCGGGTTCATTGAAACTCCCCTGCGCGTCGTTCGTGACGGGCACGTGACGGAGGAAATCATCTTTCTCACCGCCATCGAGGAAGAAAGCCATATCATTGCCCAAGCGAACAGCCGCATCGATGATAAGGGACGATTGACGGAACCGCTGGTGACGGCCAGACGGAGCGGTAACTACGTAACCGTTCAGCCCAGTGAAGTGACTTTGATGGACGTATCACCGACGCAGCTGGTAAGTGTCGCCGCCGGCCTGATTCCCTTCCTCGAACATGACGATGCGAACCGTGCGCTCATGGGATCGAACATGCAGCGCCAGGCCGTTCCTCTCATAAAACCTGAAGCGCCCTTTGTGGGAACCGGTTTGGAAGGGAATGTGGCATGCGATTCCGGTGCGGTCATCGTGGCGAACCGTGCCGGTGTCGTTGAAAACGTCGACGCAACGCGCATCGTTGTCAAGTGTGATGAAGACGGGTCGCCCGGCGAATCGGGCATCGGCGTCGATATCTACAATTTGACGAAATATCGCCGATCCAATCAGGATACCTGCTTCAACAATCGACCCATTGTCATTACGGGCGACCGTGTCGAACGCGGGCAGGTCATAGCGGACGGACCCTCTACTGATAACGGTGACCTGGCTCTGGGCCGGAATGTGATGGTCGCTTTCATGTCGTGGGGCGGCTATAATTACGAAGATTCCATTCTCGTCAGCGAGCGGATCATCAGAGACGATATCTACACATCCGTCCATATCCAGGAATTCGAGACCGTCGCCCGGGACACGAAACTCGGTCGTGAGGAGATCACCAAGGATATTCCCAATGTGGGAGAGGATGTCCTGCGCAACCTCGATGAGAGCGGTATCGTCCGTATGGGTGTCACGGTGAAACCGGGCGATATCCTGGTGGGGAAGGTGACGCCGAAAGGCGAAACGCAGCTTTCGCCGGAAGAAAAGCTCCTCCGGGCGATTTTCGGTGAGAAGGCGGGTGATGTCAGGGATACATCGTTGCGGATTCCGCCCGGCGTCGAAGGGACCGTCATTGAGGCCCGCATCTTTTCACGCAAAGGCGTGGAAAAAGATGCACGGTCGCAGGCCATCGAAGAAGAGGAAATCAACGAACTTCTGAAGGACCGCGACGAGGAAATCAGCATTATCATTGAATCGGTGAAGCGGCGGCTTTTCGAGATGCTGGAAGGGAAAACGGCCACCGCGCGCCTGTCCGATCCGGTGAAGAATAAGGTGTTTCTCAAAAAGAACGAGGTTATCACCCGAAAACGGCTGGAGGATATACCCTTCAAGTTCTGGGGTGAAATCACCCTCGACGACATTGAAACGGAGGAAAAGGTACGCGGCATTCTGGCAGGTGTGCAGCAGAAAAGGGAGCTTATTGAGGTCTACTTCGACGAGAAGATCGATAAGGTGAAAGCCGGCGATGAGCTTCCACCCGGGGTGATCAAGCTGGTGAAGGTGTACGTGGCGATCAAACGCAAGCTGTCCGTGGGCGATAAAATGGCCGGTCGCCACGGCAACAAGGGAGTGCTGTCACGGATACTGCCCGTTGAGGATATGCCCTTTTTCGAGGACGGAACACCTATCGACATCATCCTCAATCCCCTCGGTGTGCCCTCCCGTATGAATGTGGGGCAGATTCTCGAGACGCACCTGGGGTGGGCGGCCAAAGAACTGGGTGAAAAACTGCAGAAAGTGATCGAACAGAATTACACCGCCGATTCCATTCGCGGTGAGTTGAAAAAGATCTATTCGTCCCACGAGTTTGATCAATTTGTTGATGATGCCTCGGAAGAAGAATTGAAACGGATGGCCTCGCGGCTCTCGCATGGTATCCCCATTGCGTCGCCCGTCTTCGATGGTGCCCGTGAGGATGAAATTAAAGGAATGCTTACATCGGCGGGTCTTCCCGAGACGGGACAGACCGTTCTCTACGACGGGCGAACGGGGGAACCCTTCGATCAGAAAATTACCGTGGGTATGATTTACATGATGAAATTGCATCATCTCGTCGATGACAAGATCCATGCGCGTTCCATCGGGCCCTATTCGCTGGTCACACAGCAGCCTCTTGGTGGAAAAGCGCAGTTCGGCGGGCAGAGACTCGGTGAAATGGAAGTGTGGGCGATCGAGGCCTACGGTGCCGCCTACTCACTGCAGGAATTTCTCACGGTGAAGTCCGATGACGTCACCGGGCGAACGCGGATTTACGAGGCGATTGTCAAAGGACAGCAGGAACTGGAGTCCGGATTGCCGGAGTCCTTCAATGTTCTCGTGAAGGAAATGCAGGGTCTCAGCCTGGATGTCGAGTTGCTGGAAGAAAAGAAGTAACGAGACCCTGTGAGATATTGATTGAAAAGCAAAGGGAGAATTCTCAGTGGAAGATATCTACGGATTTTTCGAAAAGCCAAAGGATCCAATACGCTTTAACGCCGTTAAAGTGTCCTTGGCATCTCCGGACAAGATACTCTCGTGGTCGCGGGGAGAGGTAAAAAAGCCGGAGACGATTAACTATCGCACCTTTAAACCGGAACGGGATGGGTTGTTCTGCGCAAAGATATTCGGGCCCGTGAAGGATTATGAATGTCTCTGCGGGCGCTACAAGCGCATGAAACATCGGGGGATGGTCTGCGAGAAGTGCGGCGTTGAGGTCATCCAGTCAAAGGTCCGCCGCGAGCGGATGGGACACATCGTCCTGGCCGCTCCCGTAGCTCATATCTGGTTTCTGAAAAGTCTTCCCAGCCGGATCGGCAATGTCCTTGATCTGACCTTGAAGGAACTCGAGCGGGTGCTCTATTTTGAATCATGGATCGTGATTGACCCCAAAGACACCCCCCTGAAGAAAAAGCAGTTGCTGACTGAAGAGGAGTATGTCGCCTATCGCGAGGAATTCGGTCCCGATGCCTTCGATGCGGGGATCGGTGCGGAGTCCATCAGGGAATTGTTGGAAGAGATCGATCTTGAAGAACTGGACGCGGAACTCCGCGCCGAACTTGACGCGGCCACATCGGAGACGAAGCGGAAAAAATTGACCAAGCGGCTCAAGGTCGTTGAAACATTGCGTATCTCGGGGAACCGGCCGGAATGGATGGTCCTGACGGTATTGCCCGTGATTCCGCCGGATCTGCGCCCCCTGGTTCCGCTCGACGGGGGCCGTTTCGCCACGTCGGATTTGAACGATCTGTACCGTCGTGTCATCAACCGTAATAACCGTCTCAAACGGCTTTTGGAACTGAACGCACCCGAGATTATTATTCGTAATGAGAAGCGGATGCTTCAGGAATCCGTTGATGTGCTTTTCGACAACGGGCGGCGGGGTCGTGCCGTAACCGGGTCCAACAAGAGGCCGCTCAGGTCGCTCTCCGATATGTTGAAGGGGAAACAGGGCCGCTTCCGGCAGAATCTCCTGGGCAAACGCGTCGATTACTCGGGGCGTTCGGTTATTACCGTCGGACCCGACCTCCGACTGCACCAATGCGGTCTGCCCAAGAAGATGGCGCTGGAGCTTTTCAAGCCGTTTATTTATAACCGTCTCGAGCAGCAGGGTCATGTTACGACCATCAAAAGCGCCAAGAAAATGGTCGAACGGGAAGAGCCGGCCGTATGGGATGCCCTGGATGAAGTGGTGCGGGAATATCCCGTCCTCCTCAACCGGGCGCCGACTTTGCACCGGCTGGGTATTCAGGGTTTTGAACCGGTCCTCATTGAAGGGAAGGCGATTCAGCTCCATCCCCTGGTCTGTACCGCCTTTAACGCCGACTTTGACGGCGACCAGATGGCCGTCCATGTACCCCTTTCCACCGAAGCGCAGGTGGAGACGCGGTGCCTGATGATGTCCACGAATAATATTCTTTCGCCCGCCCACGGAAAACCCATCATCGTACCGAACCAGGATATCGTTCTGGGTATTTACTATATGACCCGTTCGCGCAAGTGCGTCACGGGCGAGGGTATGATATTCGCCTCTCCGGAAGAGGTCCGCTGCGCCTACGATTCGGGGAATGCCGATATTCATGCCGCCGTCACGGTGCGCATGAACGGGGAAAGGTACGAAACGACCGTCGGTCGCATCCTTCTCTACGACATCATCCCCGATGAGATTCCCTTTTCCTATGTCAACAAGGTGATGAAGAAGAAGGAACTGGCCAATCTCATCGACTACAGTTACCGGACCTGCGGTGCCAAGACCACTGTGGTCCTGGCGGACCGTTTAAAGGACCTCGGGTTCAAATACGCCACGTCATCGGGTATGTCCATCGCCATCTCCAACATGGCCGTACCCCCGTCGAAGAAAAAAATCGTCGAGAGGGCGCAGGGCGATGTTATTGAAATACAAAAGCAGTACATGGACGGGCTGATCACCGACGGTGAACGGTACAACAAGGTGATCGACATATGGGCACACGCCACGGAAAAGGTTGCCGATGAGATGCTGCAGGATATCGCCACGGAAGATGTTTTTGACAGCGACGGAAATCCGCAGCAGGACGAAAGTTTCAACCCAATCTATATGATGGCCGATTCCGGTGCGCGGGGCAGCGCGGCGCAGATCCGTCAGCTTGCCGGCATGCGCGGCCTCATGGCGAAACCGTCGGGAGAGATCATCGAAACACCCATTACGGCCAACTTCCGCGAGGGGCTTACCGTGATGCAGTACTTCATTTCAACGCACGGTGCCAGAAAGGGTCTCGCTGATACGGCGCTGAAAACGGCCAATTCCGGATACCTGACCCGGCGTCTCGTCGATGTCTCCCAGGATTGTATCGTTACCGAGGAAGACTGCGGGACAATTGACGGCATCTATGTCTCGGCCCTTGTCGAAGGTGGTGAGATTATCGAAACGGCGGGAGAGCGGGTCCTGGGTCGTGTGGCCCTGGAAGATATTGCGGATCCCTTCACCGATGAGGTGATCGTCGAGGCGAATCAGGAGATTGACGAAGCGCTTGCCGATCGTATCGACAAGGCGGGTCTGGAGCGGGTTCTCATCCGGTCCGGTCTCACCTGCAAGTCGCGCTACGGTGTCTGCGCGAAATGCTACGGCCGCGACCTGGCGCACGGTCATCTCGTCAATATCGGAGAGGCAGTCGGTATTATAGCCGCTCAGTCCATCGGAGAGCCGGGAACTCAGTTGACGATGAGGACCTTCCACATCGGTGGTACCGCCAAATTCGAAGAGCATTCGACATTGGAGTCGCGACACGACGGGACGGTGAACCTGGTCAATATCAAAACGGCGTTGAACCGGGACAAACAGAAAGTGGTGATGAGCCGAAACGGTGAAGTTCATGTGCTCGATGCGGATAAACGGAGCCGCGGCAAGTACCCCGTTCCGTACGGTGCCACCATCTTCCGTCATGACGGTGAATCCGTCACGAAGGGGATACTGATTGCCGAGTGGGATCCCTATTCCGTTCCCATCCTCTGTGAGATAGACGGGAAGGTCAAATACGGCGATATCATTGAAGGCAAGACGATGCAGGAACAGGTGGATGAGGTGACTGGCCTGTCACGGAAAGTCATCGTTGAATACCGCAACCTCAACTTGCGGCCGCGCGTATCGCTGAAAGATACGGAAGGGAAAACAGCACGGGTCGGTGATTCGCAGGCCATTGCCCGCTACTTCCTCCCCGTTGGCGCCAACATCCTTGTTGCGGAAGGCGAATCGGTCAAGGCAGGGGACATCATTGCAAAGATACCCCGGGAGACGACAAAGACGAAGGATATTACCGGTGGTCTGCCCCGTGTCGCCGAATTGTTCGAGGCGAGAAAACCGAAAGAATTCGCCCTCATCTCTGAAATTGATGGCGAGGTGTCCTACGGTGACGACGTCAAGGGGAAACGGAAGATTATCGTGACCCCCGATGTGGGTGAACCGAAGGAATACTTCGTCATGAAGGGGAAGCACATCAATGTTCAAGACGGCGAACGTGTCACGGCCGGGCAGGCGCTGATGGGCGGCGCGAGCAATCCTCATGATATTTTGACCATTAAGGGGGAGAAGGAACTGGCGCGCTACCTTGTTGACGAGGTTCAGGAGGTGTATCGTCTCCAGGGAGTCAAGATCAATGACAAACACATCGAGATTGTCGTCAGGCAGATGCTGAAGAAAGTCCGTGTCACCGATCCGGGTGACACCGCACTTCTCGTTGATGAGCAGATAGAGCGGAACGACTTTGGTGATTTGAATGCGGAGATCATCGAGAAGGGTGGAAAACCGGCGGTTGCGGAACCAGTCCTCATGGGTATAACGAAGGCATCACTGAATACGGAAAGCTTCATCGCCGCCGCGTCGTTCCAGGAAACGACGCGTGTGTTAACGGAAGCGGCCATTGCGGGCAAAATCGATCGACTTCAGGGGTTGAAGGAAAACGTTATCATGGGACGGCTGATTCCCGCAGGGACGGGCCTTGCCATGTATAAGGATCTGGGTATCCTTGTTCCCAAAGAGGAGAAAGAGGCTCTTCCCGAATCGGAAGAAATAAATGACAATAATGAAGAGAAAAGTCTTGACAGTCAGGCTGTCAGTTGATACATATCGCTTCTTTTTGCAAGAGGCTATTTGTGCGTAACCATTGATTGAAAAGTACCACGGAGGAAATTGAAAGGCAATGCCGACAATTAACCAGCTGATTCGCAAGGGGAGACAACAGATTAAGAAGAAAAAGGCGACCCCCGCGCTCGCCGAATGTCCTCAGAGACGGGGTGTTTGTGTCCGTGTCTATACGACGACTCCGAAGAAACCGAATTCCGCTCTTCGAAAGGTGGCGCGAATCCGTTTGACAAGTGGTTATGAGGTGACATCCTATATCCCCGGTATTGGTCATAATCTTCAGGAGCACTCCGTAGTGCTTGTCCGTGGGGGTCGAGTCAAGGACCTTCCCGGTGTGCGCTATCACATCGTGCGTGGCACCCTCGATACTCTCGGTGTTCAGGACCGGAAAAAGGGACGTTCAAAATACGGTGCGAAACGGCCGAAATAGGAGAATTGAGATAATCTTATGTCGCGAAGAAGAGAAATACGAAAGAAACAGTGGTCACCCGATCCCAAGTACGACAGCGTCCTCGTGCAGAGATTCGTCAACAATCTGCTGAAGCGGGGAAAGAAGAGTCTGGCGGAGTCGATCGTATACGGATCCTTTGATATTATTGCCAAGAAGACGAACGAAGAACCGCTGGGCGTTTTTCAAAAGGCGATGGACAATGTCAAGCCCGTTATCGAGGTGAAGTCCCGCCGCGTAGGTGGTGCAACCTACCAGGTGCCAACGGAAGTCGCGCCGGACCGTCGTGTCGCACTGGCCATTCGGTGGATTATTGCAAATGCCCATTCGCGAGCGGGAAAGAGCATGAAGGAAAAGCTTGCCGGAGAATTCATGGATGCCGCGAACAACCGCGGTGCTTCGGTAAAGAAGAAAGAAGATACGCACAAAATGGCGGAAGCGAATAAGGCATTCGCCCATTATCGTTTTTAATACGTGTGACGTGATGCGGGAATTGATCCATCACCGCGCACAGCGTTCCTTTACATAGAAAGCTTCGTCAGTGCCGGGTTCACCCAGCGATGCTGATAAGAGGAAGATTCCCGCCGGGTGGACAAAACATCAGTCTCATGCGGAAAGAATCATTTTAATGTGTACTTATAAATAATAGTAATATAAACAACGAACACGTCGTGCATTTACCTAAGGAGGTATCGTTATGGCAAAGAAGAAATTTGAAAGGACAAAGCCGCATCTGAATATAGGCACCATCGGCCATGTCGACCATGGGAAGACAACGCTGACGTCGGCTATCACGAAGCACCTTTCGAAGAAAGGTTGGGCGGAGTTTATGTCGTTCGACTCCATTGACAACGCTCCCGAGGAGAAAGAGCGTGGTGTTACGATCAATATCGCTCACGTGGAGTACGAGACGGCAAACAGGCACTATGCACACGTCGACTGCCCCGGCCACGCCGACTATATCAAGAACATGATTTCCGGTGCGGCGCATATGGACGGAACGATTCTTGTTGTTGCCGCTTCAGACGGACCGATGCCGCAGACACGGGAACATATCCTGCTTGCCCGCCAGGTCCAGGTACCCTCAGTTGTTGTCTTTATGAACAAAGTGGATCTCGTTGATGATCCTGAACTGCTCGAACTCGTGGAACTCGAGTTGCGGGAACTCCTGACGAGTTATGAATTCCCTGGTGACGATATTCCCATTATCAAAGGATCTGCACTGAAGGCCCTGGAAAGCGATGATCCGGATTCGGACGAGGTGAAATGCATCTGGGAGCTGATGGAAGCCTGTGATGCCTATATTCCCGAGCCGGCACGTGATCTCGACAAGCCCTTCCTGATGCCCATCGGAGATGTCTTTACCATATCGGGCCGGGGTACCGTCGTTACGGGTCGTATCGACCGCGGCATTGTCAGGATTGGTGACGAAGTGGAAATCGTCGGCATCAGGCCGACCTTCAAAACCGTTTGCACCGGTGTCGAGATGTTCCGCAAGACCCTCGACGAAGGGCGCGCCGGTGAGGATGTCGGTGTTCTGCTGCGTGGAACGAAGCGCGAAGAAGTGGAGCGCGGTCAGGTTGTTGCTAAACCCGGGTCCATTACACCGCATACGAAATTCAAGGCGCAGGTCTATGTATTGACGAAGGAAGAAGGCGGCCGCCATACGCCGTTCTTTCATGGATACAGGCCGCAGTTTTACTTCCGGACGACTGACGTGACGGGTACCATTGAGATGCCCGAGGGCGTAGAAATGGTCATGCCGGGCGACAATATTGAGATGAAGGCGGAATTGATTACTCCGATTGCTATGGAGGTGCAGCTTCGCTTCGCTATTCGTGAGGGTGGCAGGACCGTTGGAGCCGGAGTCATCAGTGAGATAATTGAATAGGATATGAGACGCTAATGGAAAGTCAGAAGATACGAATTCGACTCAAGGCCTATGATTACAAGTTGCTCGACCGTTCCGCGCAGGATATCGTGGAAACGGCGCGACGGACGGGTGCGCGTGTTGCCGGACCGATACCTCTGCCGACGAAGATCAACAAGTACTGTGTGAACAGGTCTCCCCACGTGGACAAGAAGTCGCGCGAGCAGTTTGAAATCAGAACGCACAAACGGTTAATTGATATCATTGAACCGACACAGGCGACGGTGGATACGCTCATGAAGCTTGATTTGTCGGCTGGTGTCGATGTTGAGATAAAGCTGTAGCAATTCGATGCGGGGAGATGGCGCTGTTATTGAAAAACCATCTCCTCCTTTTTATCGGATAGAGAACAACGGAAAGTTGTACGGGACATGAGTAAAGGATTAATCGGACGAAAACTGGGAATGACCCAGATATATTGGGAAGACGGCATGGTGATTCCCGTAACGGTCGTCGAGTCGGGCCCCTGCGTGATCGTGCAGAAGAAAACAAGAGACACCGACGGATATGATGCGATACAGGTCGGTTACGGCGCCGTAAAGGATAAGCGGGTAACGAAACCCCTGGCGGGACATTTCGCCACGGCTCAGAAAGGCAATTTCCGCGTCCTCAAGGAATTCAGGATTGATGAACCGGAAGAGTACGAAGTAGGGCAGGAGCTGACCGTGGAAATGTTCAATGTCGGCGAGTATGTCGATGTGACGGGGACATCCAAGGGACGCGGATTCGCTGGTGTCGTCAAGCGGCATGGCTTCAAGGGCGGCCGCAAAACCCATGGGTCCATGTTCCACCGGGCGCCGGGTTCCATCGGGGCCAGTGCAAATCCGTCCCGTGTGTTCAAGGGACAGCGTCTCCCCGGGCATATGGGGAACAAGCGAACAACGGTTCAGAATCTGATGGTGGTGGGTATTCGGCCCGAGCAGAATCTCCTGCTGATTCGAGGTGCCGTTCCGGGCTCGAAAAACAGTATAGTCATCGTCAAAGAATAAAAAGGCACGTAAAGGTGTAGGGAACAATGCCTGTTTTGGATGTGTACGACAGCGAAAAGAATAAAGTTGATGAAATAAACCTCAGCGATGATGTCTTTGCCGTCCAGGTTAATGAGAACGCTCTGTACGAGGTGGTCAAGATGCAGATGGCCAATCGGCGTCAGGGGACGGCATCAACGAAGACACGAAGCGATATCAGAGGCGGCGGTAAAAAACCTTGGCGCCAAAAGGGTACAGGTCGCGCGCGGGCCGGAACGAGCCGGTCGCCGCTCTGGCGCGGCGGTGGAACGGTCTTTGGACCGCACCCACGGAATTTCACCTATCGCGTGCCGAAAACCATGCGCAAGGTGGCATTACGATCGGCGCTGAGCATGAAGGTACAGGAAGAGCAGATGGTGGTTCTCCGCGACTTGCCGCTTGAGGAAATAAAGACGAAGAAGTTCAAAGAAGTAATCGACCGGTTCAGCACCGGCAAGGTGCTGGTCGTTGTTGACGGTCGGAACGAGATTCTTGAGAAATCATCGCGGAACCTCAAGAATGTCAAGCTGCTGAGGACTGAGGGCATCAATGTGTACGATCTGCTCGAATATGATACCCTTGTTGTCCTTGAGCCTTCGATAAAACAGATTGAAGGAGCGATGTTGTCATAATGGAACTCACGGAAGTGATACGACGGCCTCTCGTCACAGAGAAGAGCACGGCCGCGCGGGATGAGCTGAATCAGTATATATTCGAAGTTGACAGAAAGGCCACAAAGGTCGAAATTCAGAAGGCCGTGGAGAGTCTTTTTAAGGTCAAGGTTGCGGATGTCCGCACGGCGCATGTGAGGGGTAAGAAGCGTCGTCTGGGCAAACATGCCGGAAAGAGGCGAGACTGGAAAAAGGCATTTGTCACCATTGCCCCGGGAAGTTCCATAGAGATTTACGAAGGAGTCTAAAGAGAGGACCGAGGATCGATGCCAGTTAAAACATACAAGCCCACATCGCCGAGCAGGCGTTTCCAGAGTTGCTCGACCTTCGAGGAGATTACGAAGACCACACCGGAGAAGCATCTCCTGAGGCCGCTGAAGAAGAGCGGAGGGCGAAACAATTACGGACGCATGACGACCCGCCGTATCGGGGGAGGCCATAAGAGGAAATATCGTGTCATTGATTTTCGACGTGACAAGATGGATGTGCCCGCGCGTGTGGCGGCGATCGAATACGATCCCAATCGCAGTGCGCGGATCGCACTCCTTCACTACGCTGACGGGGAAAAGCGATACATTCTGGCGCCGGCAGGGCTTAACGTCGGCGATGCTGTGGTGAGCAGCGAGAAGGCGGATATCAAACCGGGCAATGCGATGCTCCTCAGAAATATTCCCCTGGGGACGCAGATACACAACGTGGAGTTGAAGCCCGGAAAAGGCGGGCAGATGATTCGCAGCGCCGGGACATCGGGACAGTTGATGGCGAAGGAGGGGGACTACGCGCAGATCAGGCTTCCCTCAGGAGAGGTTCGCAAGGTGCGTATCGAGTGCAAGAGCACCATCGGACAGATCGGTCATATTGAGAAGGAAAATATCAGCATCGGTAAGGCAGGGCGCTCTCGATGGCTGGGAAGAAGACCGAAGGTGCGCGGCGTTGTTATGAATCCCGTGGATCACCCAATGGGTGGGGGCGAGGGACGTTCGTCAGGCGGCCGTCATCCCTGTACACCGTGGGGAGTGCCGACGAAGGGCTATAAAACACGGAAAAAAACCTTTTCCGATAAATACATTGTTAAGAGAAGGGGTTAAGGCGTGGCACGATCAGTAAAAAAAGGACCCTATATTGACGAGAAGCTTTTGAAGAAGGTGAACAAGGCCGAGGAGTCGGGAAGCAGGGCTGTTATAAAGACATGGTCGAGACGGTCGATGGTTGTGCCGGAACTCGTCGGTCATACCTTTGCCGTTCATAACGGGAAAAAATTTATTCCCGTCTTCGTGACGGAAAATATGGTGGGACATAAGCTCGGCGAATTTGCACCGACACGGACTTTTTTCAGCCATGCCGGTGACAGAAAAACAAAACTGAAGAAACGATAGCACCGGCATCACGTTGTGTGCGGAGTAGATAGTCGATGGAAGCGAAAGCAGTAGCAAAATATGTCAGGATATCACCTCAGAAGACGCGGCTGGTGATTGATGAAATACGCGGCAAGAAGGTTGACGCGGCGGACAAGATACTGGCGCTGACAAACAAGAAGGCCGCGGGCATTGTCCGAAAGGTACTGAAGTCGGCCGTATCGAATGCGACTCAAAACCCCAATATCGACGAAAGTGTTCTGTACGTGAAAGAAGCATATGTCGATGGCGGCCCATCTCTTCGCCGGTGGAGAGCGCGTGCCCAGGGGCGGGCCGCGATGATTAAAAAGAGGATGAGCCATATAACAGTTGTTCTAGACGAGCAGTAACCAGGAGGTGGAGTTTGGGCCAGAAAGTCAGTCCCATCGGATTCAGATTAGGCGTCAATAAAACATGGCGTTCCGTGTGGTACGGAGAGCGTGATTACAGCAAGACGCTTCACGAAGATATAAAAGCACGGGAATTCCTGAAAAAGACGTACTATCACGCGGGAATATCGCGAATTGATATTGAACGGGCCGTGGATAAGGCAAAGATCAATATTCACGCGGCCAGACCCGGTATCATTATCGGGCGGAAGGGCTCTGAAATAGAGAAACTGAAAAAGAGTCTTGAACGCTATATCACCGGGGAAATTATTATCAATATCATTGAAGTCCGAAAGCCCGAGGTTGATGCGCAGCTGGTTGCGGAAAATGTGGCCATGCAGCTGGAACGACGCGTGGGTTTCCGCCGTGCCATGAAACGAGCGGTTACATCCTGTATCAAATTCGGCGCGCAGGGCATCCGCATTGGCTGTGCCGGCAGACTGGGCGGAGCAGAGATGGCGCGGAGGGAATGGTACAGAGAGGGACGGGTTCCCCTCCATACACTGAGAGCCGATATCGATTACGGATTCGCAGAGGCCCGTACCACGTACGGCATCATCGGTGTGAAGGTTCACATGTTTCACGGAGAAGTACTTCCCGACAAGGTGGAAGAGGGTGTTTCATAAGGCCACGATATTAAATGAACTAATTCAGGATATACGATTATGCTATCACCAAAGCGAGTTAAGTATCGGAAGATTCAGAAAGGCCGTATCCGCGGTAAGGCTACCAGCGGTAAAAAAGTTGATTTCGGCGAATACGGTCTCCAGGCGGTGCAGAGTGGGCGGATTACCGCACGACAGATTGAAGCCGCCCGTATTGCAATTACGCGCCATGTGAAAAGAGGTGGAAAGATTTGGATTCGTATATTCCCTCACAAGTCTGTTACGAGGAAGCCTGCCGAGACCCGTATGGGAAAAGGGAAAGGTGCACCGGAGGAATGGGTGGCCATCGTGAAAGAGGGAACGATCCTGTACGAGATCGAAGGTGTAGACGCCGATGTTGCCCATCGTGCCCTCAGTCTGGCCTCGTACAAGCTGCCGGTGGCTACGAAAATACTGGCGAGGGAGATATTCGATGAAAATTCATGAGATACGTGAACTCAGTATCGAGGAATTGAAGATAAAAGAGAAAGGTCTTGCCGAAGATCTGTTTAAGCTGCGCATCAGGCATGGAACGGGTCAGCTGGATTCGCCAGCGACCCTGAAGGAAACGAAGAAAGATATTGCCCGCGTGAAAACAGTTCTCAAGGAAAAAGGGGCGGAATAAAGGATGGAAGCGAGAGGCAATAGACGTACATTGCAGGGGGTGGTGATCAGCGACAAGATGGACAAAACCATTGTTGTTGAGACGCAGCGCCTCGTGAAGCATAAACTGTTTCACAAATATATTCGGCGTAATACACAATACAAAGCTCACGATGAGGACAATGCCTGCCGCGTGGGAGATCTGGTGCGTATTATCGAGACGCGCCCGATCAGCAAGGATAAACGGTGGCGTGTGCGCGAGATCGTCGAGAAGGCGAAGTAGGAAATTACGCGATAAAACGGAGTACGATTCATGATTCAGATGCAATCACTGTTGAATGTTGCCGACAACTCAGGCGCGAAGAAGGTAGCGTGTGTAAAAGTGCTCGGCGGATCGCGGCGTCGCTATGCGCGCATCGGGGATATTATTGTCGTATCGGTGAAGGAAGCGATACCGAATGCGAAGGTGAAAAAAGGGGACGTCATGAAGGCGGTCATCGTCCGGACCAAGAAGGAAATAGGTCGTAGAGACGGTACCTATTTGAGGTTCGATGACAATTCGGCCGTTCTCATAAACAATGCTCTCGAACCGGTGGGAACGCGTATTTTCGGACCGGTAGCGCGGGAATTGCGTGCCAAGCAGTTTATGAAGATCGTTTCGCTGGCGCCCGAGGTTTTATAGACACTATATACGGTCAGGTGTGGAAAATGCGGACAATGATGGTGAAAAAAGGTGATATGGTTACGGTAATGGCCGGCAGGGAAAAGGGTAAAACGGGAAAAGTCCTGTCCGTCGATCGTAAGAAAGGTCGTGTTTATATTGAGAAATTGAATCTCCTCAAAAAGCATAAGAGACCGGATGCCGAGGGGAAGGGTGGCATACTTGAAAAGGAAGGATCAATCGCCGTTTCGAATATCGCCCTGTTCTGCACGAAGTGCAACAGCGGCACTCGCGTGGGCTACCAGATCCTTGAGGATGGAAAGAAAGTACGCATTTGTCGAAAATGCCAAGAGATATTAGGTGAGTAAGGGGAGTATGTATTAATGGCTAGGTTAAAGGAATATTACCGGGAAAAGGTTGTCCCCGCTCTGATGAAGGAATTTAGTTATAAGTGTGTCATGCAGGTGCCGAAAGTCGAGAAAGTCGTCGTTAACATGGGCATCGGAGAGGCCATACAGAACATCAAAATCCTCGAGAATGCCGTCGAGGAAATGAGCATGATTGTTGGACAGAAACCTGTGATAACGAAGGCGAGAAAATCAATTGCCTCCTTCAAGGTACGAGAAGGCATGCCGATAGGATGTATGGTGACGTTACGGGGCACGCGCATGTATGAGTTCCTTGATCGGCTCCTCAATATAGCGATTCCCCGCATTCGCGACTTTCGGGGCATCTCGCCCAATGCATTTGATGGACGAGGTAATTTTTCGATGGGACTGAAGGAACATTACATATTCCCTGAGATCGATTACGATAAGATCGATCGTGTCCTTGGTATGAATATCAGTATTGTGACGACGGCGAAGTCCGATGAAGAAGCACGAACGCTTCTTCGATTGTTGGGCGTTGCGTTTAAAAAATAGGGAGGCACACGGTGGCAAAAAAATCTTTGAGAGCAAAAGCGACACGGAAGAAGAAATTCGAGGTACGTGAGTACAATCGGTGTCCCCTTTGCGGAAGGCCGCGAGCATACTATAGGAAATTTGATATGTGCCGTATATGTCTGCGGAAACGCGCCCTGAACGGGGAAATCCCGGGCATGATTAAGTCGAGTTGGTAAAAGGAGTATGTAATGTCGATTACCGATCCAATTGCAGATTTGCTGACGAGGATTCGAAACGCGAATCGCATGAGATTTTCAAGTGTTGACGTCATGATGTCGCGGCTCAACACCGATATCGCGCGTGTGTTGGAAAAACACGGATATATTAAAGGATTCGAAGAGAAGTCGGATCCCGAAACGCATCATCCGCGGTTGAGAATATACCTCCGCTACCTGGATGCCAAGAAAGGTGTCGTTACTGATTTACAGCGTGTCAGTCGTCCCAGTCGCCGCGTGTACGTGAAGAGCACGCAAATACCGAGGGTGTTTAACGGTTATGGAATCGCAATTATTTCCACGTCCAAGGGCGTGATGACGGATTCCGAGGCGCGGGAGATGAATGTGGGCGGCGAAGTGCTGTGTAAAGTGTGGTGAGAAAGATTATTCGGGAGTTATATCAATGTCCAGAATAGGGAAAAAACCGATAGAAATTCCGTCAGGAGTGACGGTTACGGCGGACGATGCGATAATCGATGTGTCGGGTCCAAAGGGTAAACTCTCGCGTTCACTGCCGCATGGAGTTGCGGTATCTGTTGGCGATACAACCGTTACCGTATCCCCGACTGCTAATGACAGGGAGGGCCGCGCGCTGCATGGTTTGATGCGGACACTCATCAACAACATGGTTGTAGGAGTCAGTGACGGTTTCCGAAAGGAACTCGAGATCGTCGGCGTCGGGTATCGCGGTGAAATCGAAGGAAACAAACTGAGATTGCATCTTGGTTTTTCGCAGCCCATTGAATATGAAATAGCGGAGGGCGTTTCCGTGGCGGTTGAGAAGCAGACGCGGTTAACCGTGGCCGGTATTGATAAGGAACTCGTCGGCAAGGTCGCTGCAGATATCAGGGATTTCAAGAAGCCGGAGCCCTATAAGGGCAAAGGTATCCGGTACGCGGGTGAATATGTACGAAGGAAAGTCGGCAAATCTGCGGGCGCGTAAAACTGGGGACTGAAGGAGTTAAGACACAGTGTCATCGATAAAGAAACAGAAGAGAATTCAAGAGCGCCGGAAACGGCGGGTGAGATATTCCTTGCACGGAACGGAAAGTCGTCCGCGGCTGTCGGTCTTTCGAAGCAGTAGATGTATGTATGCCCAGGCAATTAATGACGAGGCCGGGCGTACTCTGGCGGAGGCTTCCGGTATCGGGAAGGAGCTCAGGGAAACGGTTTCAGGACTTAACAAGACCGATGCCGCCAGAGAGGTGGGGAAGGCCATTGGCCGGAAGCTACTCTCTCAGAATATCACGGAAGTCGTTTTCGACAGAGGACAGTATCTCTATCACGGACGCGTTAAAGCACTTGCCGAAGGTGCGCGCGAGGCCGGACTGAAATTTTAAGAATGGGATAATGAGACGATGAACAAGGAACTTATGGAAGGAAGCGAACTTCTCGACAAGGTGGTAACGATCAGGCGAACGGCAAAAGTCGTCAAGGGCGGAAGGCGATTCCGTTTTAGCGCCGTCGTCGTTGTCGGTGACGGTAACGGTTCGGTGGGCATCGGACTGGGGAAGGCGAATGAAGTTCCGGAAGCGATACGAAAAGGAACGGAGCAGGCCCGGAAAAGCATGATCGTCGTCCCCATCGTGAATAAGACGATCCCCCACGAAATTGTGGGCCACTACGGGGCGGGACGGGTACTCCTCAAGCCGGCGAAGCAGGGAACGGGCCTTATTGCAGGCGGTGCCGTGAGGGCCATCCTGGAGATGGCAGGCATTCACAATGTCCTGACAAAATGCCTTGGATCACACAATCCGCACAATCTCGTGAAGGCGACAATGGAAGGATTGAAGAACCTGAAACGGCCGGAGGAAATATCCCGGATCCGCGGATACGATATTACAGAGAAGGCCTCATAATCTGAGAGAGGGATACGGCGTGGAAAAGAAAGTAAAAATAACTCTTGTGCGCAGTCCTATCGGGTGGCCACGGAAACAGCGGGCTGTTCTGAACGGTATGGGATTGAGGAAAGTCAACAAGACGGTTGTATTGAACGATACGGCCGCAATACGGGGAATGATTACCAAGGTCGGCCATTTGGTGGCCATCGACGAGTGCGAGGTTGATTCATAATGAAGCTTCAAGAGCTAAGACCGCCGGCAGGATCGAAAAAGCGGCGGAAGAGAGTTGGACGCGGAACCGGTTCAGGACACGGCGGAACATCGTGCCGCGGTTCGAAAGGACAGAATGCTCGATCCGGCGGCGGCGTCGGACCTGCCTTTGAAGGCGGTCAAATGCCGCTGGCGCGCCGGTTGCCGAAGAGAGGATTTTCCAATTATCCTTTCAAGAAAAATATAGTGATCGTGAATCTCGACTCGCTCAAGGCCTTTCCCGCGGGATCCGTCGTCGATCCGGATACGCTTCGGGAGCGCGGTATTATTCGGAAAAGTGGAGACGGTGTGAAGGTCCTGGGGAAAGGTTCCATTGACCATGCACTGACCCTGAAGGTTCATGCCGTGAGCGACAGTGCACGAAAGAAGATTGAAGCCTCTGGCGGAACGGTTGAGGTAATGTAAATTGTTTGACGCATTTAAGAGTATATCAAAAATACCGGAACTGCAGAAGAAAATACTGTTTACTTTTCTGTTGCTGGGCGTTTATCGAATCGGAGCGCATGTGCCCACACCCGGAATCGATACGCAGGCACTAGCGGCTTTTTTCGCCCAGGCGAAGGGATCGCTTCTCGGCCTTTTTGATATGTTCGCGGGTGGCGCCCTGAGTCGTCTTTCAGTATTTGCCCTGGGGATCATGCCGTATATCAGTGCGTCCATTATTCTCCAGCTTCTGACCATCGTCGTTCCGCACCTGGAACGGTTGTCTAAAGAGGGTGAGTCGGGACGGCGAAAGATCACGCAGTACACCCGGTATGGAACCGTTGTCCTGAGCATGATTCAGGGATTCGGGATTTCCGTGGGACTTGAGAACATGGCGGGCCCCTCGGGACTCTCCGTGGTCATCAGCCCGGGGTGGAGTTTCCGGCTGATGACAGTCATCACCCTGACTGCGGGTACAGCTTTTATTATGTGGCTCGGTGAGACGATTACGGAAAAGGGAATCGGCAACGGCATTTCTCTGATAATTTTCGCCGGTATCGTGTGCCGGGGGCCGGAGGCGGTAGCTAACACATTCAGGCTAATGTCCACGGGTGAAATGGGGATATTTTTTATCGTGATTCTTGTTGTGCTCATGGTGCTTGTCGTGGGTGTTATCGTGTTCGTGGAGAGCGGGCAGCGACGCATACCCGTACAATACGCAAAAAGGGTCGTCGGGCGGAAGATGTACGGCGGGCAGACGACGCATCTGCCTCTCAAGGTCAACACGGCCGGTGTCATCCCCCCGATTTTTGCCTCGTCATTGATTATGTTCCCCGCGACGATCGCCAATTTCGTGCCACATCCCTGGATGCAAACCGTCGCCGGCTATCTGATGCCGGGGCGTGTCGTGTATGAATTGCTCTATGTGGCTTTTATCGTCTTCTTTTGTTATTTCTATACGGCGGTTGTTTTTAATCCCGTTGATGTCGCCGATAATATGAAAAAGAACGGCGGCTATGTCCCGGGCATCAGACCGGGGAAACGAACGGCGGAATATATCGACAGGGTATTATCACGTTTGACCTTCGGCGGTGCTGTTTATGTATCGGCAGTTTGCGTGCTTCCCAGTATTCTCATGACGCAGTTCAACGTGCCCTTTTATTTCGGCGGGACGGCGCTTCTCATCGTTGTCGGTGTCGCACTGGATACGGCGGGACAAATCGAGGCGCACCTCCTGACGCGTCAGTACGAGGGATTTATGAAGAAGGGGCGCATTGCACGACGACGCTGATGCGCGGCCGGGCATCAGGCATGGCGTAACGCCGACGGAAGAGACGGAAAATATACGAGGACGCAGCGGCGGACCACGGAAGGACATGAAGAGGGAATAGATGGCGAAAGAAGAGTCCATTGTTGTTGAAGGAACGGTTATCGAACCATTGCCCAATGCCATGTTCCGCGTGGAGCTGGAGAATGGTCACCGAGTCCTCGCTCATATCTCGGGGAAGATGCGGATGCACTTTATCAAGATACTGCCGGGCGACAAGGTAACGGTGGAGTTGTCACCGTATGATTTGACCCGGGGACGCATAACGTATCGATCGAAATAGAACCAAGGGAGAAGTGACGTGAAAGTCAGAGCATCAGTAAAAAAAATGTGTGATAAATGCCGGATTATAAAAAGGCGCGGCATCGTGCGCGTCATCTGTGAAAATCCGAAGCATAAACAGCGACAAGGTTAACGAGGAGGTCATCCTGTGGCACGAATTGCTGGAGTGGATTTGCCGAAGAACAAAAGGATCGACATCGCCCTGACGTATATCTACGGCATCGGACGGTCGAAGGCCAAAGAGATCGTTGCCGCGACAAAGATCGATGGCAGCATGAAATCCGATGAACTCGCCGATGAGCAGATCAACGCGATACGTCAGGAGATCGACCAGAATCATAAAGTCGAGGGAGACCTGAGGCGAGATATAGCCATGTCAATCAAGCGGCTGATGGATATCGGTTCCTATCGCGGAATAAGGCATAAACGGGGCCTGCCGGTGCGTGGTCAGCGCACCTGCACCAACGCCCGGACGAGAAAAGGCCCCCGTCGTGCCATCGGTGGCAAGCGGAAATAAGAAAAAGGGGAAGAGATATGGCTCAAACAAGCAGACGGAGTACGAAGAAGAAAGAGAAGAAAAATATCCCCGAAGGGGTTGTCCATATTCAATCGACGTTTAACAATACCATCGTCACCATTACGGACCCGAAGGGTAATGTGATTTCATGGTCATCCGCGGGTATTCAGAATTTCAAAGGGTCGCGGAAGAGTACGCCCTTCGCCGCACAGCTGACGGCCACAGACGCCGTGAAAAAGGCACAGGTTCACGGCCTCAGAACGGTGAAGGTCTATTTGAAAGGACCGGGTTCCGGACGGGAAGCGGCGTTGCGGGCGATCCAGGCGGCGGGATTAACGGTCACCATGATAAAGGATGTTACCCCGATACCGCACAACGGCTGTCGGCCGCCGAAACGGCGACGTGTCTAAAAGAGTAGAAGTATACGAGAGGGAGGATTATCTTGGCTCGATATAAAGAATCAGCGTGTCATATTTGCAGAGCGGAAGGAATGAAGCTCTTCCTGAAGGGAGATCGGTGTTATACCGATAAATGCGCCTTTGAGAGGCGCGGTTTCGCTCCGGGTGAACACGGACAGGGACGGAAGAAAAAATCTGACTACGGCATTCAGCTCCGCGAGAAACAAAAATTGAAAAGGAGTTACGGCCTTTTGGAGAAGGCTTTCCGTAGATATTATCAGGAAGCAAACCGTCAAAAAGGCGTGACCGGAACAAATCTCCTCGTGCTTCTGGAAAGACGACTTGATAACATGGTGTATCGTATGGGCTTCGCCAGTTCCCGTAATGAAGCGCGTCAATTGGTCCGGCACGGTCATTTTGAAGTCAACGGTAAGAAGGTCAATATTCCTTCATATCTTGTCAATGCCGATGACAGAATAACAGTAAAAGAAAAAAGCAGGAAGATCCTCGCGATCAGGGAAGCAATGGACACGGTTGCACGGCGCGGTGTTCCCGAGTGGCTGGAAGTGGATGTGAATACCTACACCGGTCATGTAAAAGAGATGCCGCTGAGGGAGCAACTGACCATGCCCTTCGAGGAACAGCTGGTTGTTGAATTTTACTCAAAGTAATCGGGACAACCGTTTTAATAAGGCGAGGTAAAAATAGATGCAGAGAAATTGGCGCAGTTTGATCAAACCGAAACGTATCGAGGTCGACGAGGGGACGCATACTCAGAGTTACGGTGAGTTTGATTGTCAGCCTCTTGAAAAGGGTTTTGGTACAACTCTGGGTAACGTTCTGAGAAGAGTATTGCTGTCGTCGATACACGGTGCGGCTATTGTATCCGTTCGCTTTGACGGGGTTCTTCATGAATTTTCGTCGATTCCCGGTGTGACGGAAGACGTGATGGATATTATCCTCAATCTGAAAGAAGTGCGCCTGAAGATGCATGAAGAAGGTCCGCGGACGATCTACTTCGATGTCAGCGAACCCGGACCAGTGACGGCGGCTGATATCAAGACGGACGGAACCGTCGAGGTCATGAACCCGGACCACTATATCGCCACGGTTTCCGAAGGCGGTGTCATGAAAGGGGAAATGATCGTCAAGTCGGGCAAGGGATATGTCACCGCGAAGCGAGAAAAGGATATCGACCAACCAGAGGGAACCATCAATATCGACGCTATGTTCTCACCGGTTAAAAAGGTTACCTATACGGTGAGCAACGCCCGTGTCGGACAGATCACCGATTATGATCGCCTAGAGTTGGAAGTATGGACCGACGGCAGTCTGATGCCGGAGGATGCCGTTGCCTACGCGGCGAAAATTTTGAAGGACCAGCTCGACGTCTTTATCAATTTTGCCGAGGAAGAGGAAGAGGAAGAAGTCGAAGCGGAACCGGAGGAAGAACCCGTTAACGAAAACCTGTACAAGAGCGTCGATGAACTGGAGCTGTCCGTGCGCTCGGCGAATTGCCTCAAGAACGCGGGCATTCGCTATATCGGGGAACTTGTACAGAAAACGGAAGCGGAGATGCTGAAAACAAAGAATTTCGGTCGCAAGTCTCTCAACGAAATCAAGGAAATGCTGACAGAAATGGACTTGTCTCTCGGAATGAAAACGGATTTTCCTATAGACTTTGAAAAAGACGGGGAAGAATAGAAAGCAGCGACAGGAAAAGGATTGGAGTTTGGTATGCGCCACAGAAAATCGGGACGAGCTTTAGGAAGAACATCGAGCCATCGTGAAGCTCTCATGAGAAATATGGTAACGTCCTTTCTCAGGCATGAGAAAATAACGACGACGGATGCAAAGGCAAAAGAATTGCGGCGCGTTGCGGATAAGATGATAACACTGGGGAAACGCGGTGATCTACATGCACGCCGCCAGGCGTTGTCCTTTATCCGGGACAAAGACGTCACACATAAGGTTTTCGAAGAGCTGTCCTCGCGATACGAGGAAAGAGCGGGCGGATACACCCGTATCATTAAGGCGGGATACCGTGTGGGAGATAACGCCCCCCTTTCCGTTATTGAACTGATTCCCTCAGAGAAAAAGAAGGTATCAAGGAAGAAAAAGAAGGAATCATAGGACAGAAAAAAACGTAACCGACGTACGATACGATGATGGTGTGAAAGGCAGGTGAGAAATCCCTGCCTTTTTTGTTCTTGATTTTTCTTTTTGCACCGTTATAATGAGGCTCAATCACGCAGTAATATCTCATCGAAGACGAGCAGCACATCACGTTCAGGTATTTTCTTCGAGCGGTTTATCTGAATCGAAAGGAGGAAATTATGACAGAGGAGAAAATCGGGGAGGTCGTCAAATTTTTCGCAAAGCCCAGTGTCGCCGCCGTTAAAATTACCGACGGTGTCCTGAAGGTCGGCGATACCATCAAGGTGATCGGTCACACAACCGATTTGGAAGAAAACATTGATTCCATGGAAGTCAATAACGAGAAGATTCAAGAGGCGACACCGGGTGATTACATCGGGCTCAAGGTAAAAGACCGCGTGCGTCCCGGTGATGAGGTATTTAAGGTCATCCCGGAATGAGTGTCTGAGTGTCGCGATGTGAGCAACGTAGACATAACGGATTAGCGTAACGGAACGGATTCATTATTTTCGATAAGAATATTGACTGGTGGATAAGACACGGGCGTGTGCGCGTCGAGTCGTGGAGCCATGGCAGGACAGGAGTTGGTCCCCGTGGCTTTTTTTTGTCCCGCGCGGTGCAATTATAACAATCATTCCGTCGACGGTCGTATCCCACACCGTCGATGCGAGGTCGCCGACCGTCACGAGGAGGATAACAACGTATTGTCAGGTGCCGGTTCACGATGACACGGCAGAGAAATCGACAATGCGACGATATCACGGGTATTATGAAAAACGAAAAGTTTCTTTCCTTTCTTTACGGCCTAGACCATACGAAGATCGATTTTGGTCTCACATCAATCGAAAAGCTCCTCCAGCGACTGGGAGACCCGCATCGCCGGTATCACACCATTCACGTGGGTGGGACCAACGGCAAGGGGTCCGTCTGCGCCATGGTTGCGGAGATGTTTCAAAATGCGGGTTATCGGGTGGGTGTCTATACGTCGCCCCATCTCGTTGATTTCGAGGAACGCATACGGGTTGACGGCGCATCCATTACTGCGGAAGAACGGGAAGACCTCGGGCGGGACATCATGCGGCATATGCCGACAGATATTACCTTCTTTGAGTGTGCCACCGCCCTTGCCTTTTATGCTTTCGCCAGGCGGGAGGTGGACATCGCCGTGGTGGAAGTGGGTATGGGGGGACGGCTGGATGCGACAAATGTCGTCCGGCCGATCGTTAGTATCATAACCACTATTGCACGGGAACATCAAATATATCTCGGACGGACGATCCGTGAAATCACTGCTGAGAAAGGCGGCATTATCAAGGTCGGCGGCGTCTGCGTGACGGGCGTGAGAAACATGACCGCCCGTGAGCGCCTGCGGGACATCTGTTTTGAAAGGCACGCACGCCTTCTCCTATGTGGTCGTGATTTCCATGTCCGCCGCCGCCGCGATGGCCGCCTTTCCTACCGTGGTCTGTCCCTGTCACTTTCAAACGTTACGCTCAACCTTCCGGGGGCTCACCAGGCGCGAAACGCCGCCCTGGCGCTCGCCGCGGCGGAAGTTTGCAGGGAGCACGGGCTCCCTATTGACGAAACCTCATTTCGGCACGGTCTCGAACGGGTGACATGGCCGGGCCGATGTGAAGTCATCGACCGTCGACCGCTTGTCATACTGGACGGGGCTCACAATCCATCAGGCATGTCCGCTTTCTGCAGGACCCTGCGTACCGATTTCTCGGTTACGCGGTGCGTTGCCCTCTTCGGTGTGCTCGATGACAAGGACTACGGGGCCATGCTGAAGATACTTGCCACTGTGTCGCGGCGTATCGTGTTAACCACGCCGCCGGGGGTCCGGGCCGTTCATGCCCAAGAAATCACCCATATCGCGGCCCGCTATTGCCGGGATGTAATCGCCATGGACGATCCCATCGCGGCATTTCGTCATCTGCGCTCCCAACTTGCCGCCGACGACTGCCTGTGCGTTACGGGATCCTTGTATCTTGTCGGAGAGATAAAGAAATTCCTGACGGATTGATCTTTAAGAAATCGTTATTTTGTGATATTTCTGATGCACTTTGCCGTGAATACCATATGAATGATGCTGAAAGGGTTCGCTCGTGGGAAGAGGATGGTTTTTTGTTGTTGCTGTTGCAGTTGTCTGCTCGGTTGTCATGATTTCTCCTGCCGCTGCACGGGATATGGACGTGCCGAAAGGGCCGATCGACATCATTGCGGACTCTATTTCCTATGATGAGGAGACAGAAACATACCGTGCCGAGGGCGATGTGGTCATCGCCTTCTCCGGCGGTAATCTGAAGGCCGATCGCGTGACGCTGCATTCCCTCACGAAAGTCGCCGTTGCCCGCGGCAACGTCTCTATTACGAGTGACGGAGACGTCGTAGAGGGCGATTACGTCCGTTTCAATGTGGCATCGAAAACCGGTTCAATCCGGGAAGGACGGATCTTTTTTTCACAGAACCATCTTTATATCAGCGGGAGTGACATCACAAAGACAGGTGAAAAGGAATACTCCATTACCGATGCCCGGGCGACCACCTGTGACGGCGATATACCGGACTGGCGCTTCACGGGGAAGAAGTTGAATGTAACGATCGACGGATACGGGACAGTGACCCACGGAACTTTTCAAGTGAAGAACGTCCCCGTCCTGTATGCACCTTATTTTATTTTTCCCGCAAAGACGACCCGCCAGACGGGACTCCTCATACCCCGCGTGGGGCACAGCGGCGATAAACTGGGCACTGACGTGGAGATTCCTTTTTACTGGGCTATTTCGGAGCATGCCGACGCCACCTTCTATCAGCGATATATGAGCAAACGGGGATTTCAGGAGGGGGCGGAACTCCGCTATTTTATCGGCGAGCATTCCTTCGGAACGATATACGGTGATTTCCTGAACGACACGAAAGATATCGGTTCCGATGAACGGGACACGGACCAGATCACGCGGGACTGGGAAGAAAATAACAATCGATGGACCTACTACATCAATCATGAAACCCACTTCGGTCCACGGTGTTATATCCGAAGCGATATCAAGAAAGTATCGGACCCATGGTATTTCAGAGATTTTGATTCTCATAACTATTATCGCGATCATGCTGAGGATTACGGTGCGGATACGCTGTTCGGTCGCGTATCCTTCGCCGGTGACAAGGCAATGGATTCCCTCGAATCGACGGTTCGGTTCGTCAAGAAATGGGACCTCTACAATCTGACCGTGTTCGGGCGCTACACGGATGATTTCAGGAGCTATTCCAACGATCAGACATTGCAGACATACCCAAGGATCAGCCTGACGGGAGTTCAGCAGCCTCTCTTCGGTACCCCGCTTACCGTGGCCTTTGATTCATCCTATACCTACTACTACCGCACCGTCGGTTTAGGCGGCCATGTGGGGGATATTCACCCCGTCGTTATGCTGCCCGTTCATTTCGATTCCTATCTTGACCTTGTGCTCACGGCCGGTGTCCGCGAAACGATGTGGGACAGTTCATATCACGGCGGCCAGGCCGTCGGGTCCGATTCGAGTCGGGCGCTCTATCATGCCGGTGCCGCGGCGTCGACGGAGATCCACCGTATATTCACGGTTAACGGAGACATCGTTCAAAAGATCCGGCACTCGATCATCCCGGAAGTCGCATATCGCTACACGCCCTTTATTGAACAGAGTGATCTGCCCGATTTCGTGTCTGCCGTGGCGGAGGAAAGCCTTGTCGAATATTCGTTGACGAACACCCTCACGTCACGCAGTACTACCGAAGACGGTGCCCGGACGCATTACCGTGAGTTTTTCTTCCTAAAGCTCAGCCAGGCATACGATATTAAAGAATCGCGCCGCAACGTCGCTGTCGGGGAACCGGAGCGGCGTCCCTTCGGCCCCGTGGAAATTGAAACGAGATTCGATCCCTGTTCCTCCGTGACCGTCGCCGGTGATTTGAATTTCGACGTCGACAGCGGGGAATGGAAGAAGACAAATTATGATATGATTCTCCGGGATATCCGAGGCGACGCTCTCTCGGCACAGTACCGTTATACACAGGATGACACCGAGGAATTCAATCTGGATCTCACGGCGGTGATTACCGATGCCGTCGCCGCGTCCTACACCGTACAAAAAAACATCCTCGATGATAATATCGTTGAGGTAACGTACGGTGTGGAGTATAAGAGCCAATGTTGGAGTATGGAACTGAGTTATGCGGATTCCCCCGACGACCGGCGGTACATGGCCGTTTTTTATCTCTACGGGTTTGGCAAAGTGGGTGAAACATCGGGCGGTTTTGATTAATGTGAAGACCGTCGGAGAGTCGCCGGGCGGTCATCGTAATTTCAACTTTTTCCTTGACAAATCGAGCGCATTCACATAGTTTCAGCCTTTCCAGTTTTTGATAGCTATAATGGTGATGACTCATGAAGACGTATAATGCAGCAATGAATGAAGTTCAACGCAACTGGTGTGTGATTGATGCCGACGGACAGGTTCTCGGTCGGCTTGCGTCGGAAGTGGCACGGCGACTCCGCGGGAAACACAAGCCGGTATTTACCCCTCATACGGATACAGGTGATTTTGTCATTGTCGTCAATGCCGACAAGGTCCGTCTGACGGGTAGAAAATGGGATGATAAGAAATACTATCGCCACAGCGGATATCCCGGCGGCATCAGGGAGCTCACAGCGCGCGAACTGATGGAAAAATATCCTGATCGGATGATCGCTTATGCCGTTAAGGGAATGCTTCCGAAGAACAGCCTCGGCAGAAAAATGTTGACCAAGCTGAAAATCTATTGCGGAAACGATCATCCTCACGCCGCTCAGATGCCAGAAAAACTCGAGTTGTAAAATAGTAAGGGAAGGAATATGACGGATACATTCTACAGTGCAACAGGAAAGAGAAAATGTGCTATCGCCAGGGTACGCATGAAAGAAGGTGACGGCGCTGTTATAGTCAACAAGCGAAGCCATGATGATTATTTCGGCCGTGACGTTCTTAAGAATACTGTTCTCAAACCCCTCGAGTTAACGGACAAAATGGGCAAATTCGACATCCTGGTAAATGTTCGCGGCGGCGGGCCGACGGGCCAGGCGGAAGCGATCAGGCACGCCGTCTCACGGGCACTCGTGGAGTATGACGATGCCCTGAAACCGACCTTGAAAAAGGCTGGTCTCCTGACACGGGATGCTCGTATCAAGGAACGAAAAAAATACGGGCAGCCCGGGGCACGGAAACGGTTCCAATACTCAAAGAGATAACACCACTCGGAGGCTTCGGCCTCCTTTTTTTTTGGATAGATGGAGGAACGATCCCATGATAAATGTCGGTATTTTCGGTGGTAGCGGTTATACCGGGCAGGAACTCTTACGGATACTCCTGGCTCATCCCGCAGTGAGGGTGACCGTGGTGACATCCCGTCGCTATGCGGGACAGCCCGTAGCCGACGTCTTTCCGTCACTGCGAGACGTCACGGATCTGACGTTTGTCGATGCCGATGCCCAGGCTGTTGCCGGTCAGTGCGAGAGCGTCTTCCTCGCTGTACCCCACGGAGAGGCGATGGCTGTCGTGCCGGACTTTCTGGCCAAGGACGTACGAGTCATTGACCTGAGTGCCGATTACCGCCTGAGGGATCCCGTAATCTACGAGACGTGGTACCGTCAGCACACATCGCCGGATCTTATCGCTGACGCCGTGTACGGCTTGCCGGAATTATATCGTGACGAGATCCGGACGGCCCGACTCATCGCAAACCCCGGGTGTTATCCCACGGGCGCGATACTGGGGATGGCGCCCCTTATAAGACAGGGTCTCGTGGATTCGTCAAACATTATTGTGGATGCGAAATCGGGGACAAGCGGTGCGGGACGAGAAGCGAAAATTGATACGTTGTTCTGTGAGGTGAACGAGGGATTCAAGGCTTACAAGATCTTCAGCCATCGACACACGCCTGAGATTGATCAGGAATTGAGCATCGCCGCCGGTGACACAGTCCGTGTCCTCTTTACGCCTCACCTGGTTCCCGTAAGCCGGGGTATACTGACGACGATGTACGCCTCCATGGCGCGGCCCGTTTCGTCATCAATGCTGGAGGAGCTCTATCATACGGCTTACGGAGCGGAGCCCTTCGTCCGCGTGTATCCCACCGGCCGGTATCCCAACATTTCATTCGTGCGCGGGTCGAACTATTGTGATATTGCCTGGGCCGTTGACGCGGACATGAAGAAAGTGGTAATTATTACGGCGCTCGACAATCTCGTGAAAGGTGCCGCCGGTCAAGCGGTGCAGAATTTGAACATCATGAACGGATTCGACGAGGATGCCGGTCTGAGACTGCTGTCCGTTGTTCCCTGACATGACAGATCAGACGGTACTGTATCGATGGGTGAATGATTGAGAGAGGGGGATTCGGGAATGGCTCTTCGCCTTTACAATACGCTCACCAGGAAAAAGGAGGAGTTTGTTCCCCTTCGCAAGGGGAAAGTGGGGATGTATGTCTGCGGTATCACCGCGTATGATACGTGCCACGTCGGCCATGCGCGGTCGGCCGTTGTTTTCGATGTGATCTACCGGTATCTGAAATATCGTGGGTACCAGGTCACCTTCGTGAAGAACTTCACCGATGTGGATGACAAGATCATCGCCAAGGCTAATAATGAAGGGACAGATATCCATACTATATCAGAGCGGTACATCAAACAGCATAACGACGACATGGACGCAATCGGCGTGGCACGGCCCACGATTACGCCGAAGGCGACGGAAAACATCAAAGGTATGATCCGTCTCGTGAACACACTGCTTGAACGAGGCCATGCCTATGTGGTGGACGGGGATGTCTTCTTCTCCGTGGAGTCTTTTCTTGAATACGGAAAATTGTCCGGCCGCAAACTGGAGGATATGGAGGCGGGCAAACGCATCGATATCGACGAGAAAAAGCGGAATCCCTTTGATTTCGTCCTCTGGAAGTCTAGCAAGGAGGGAGAACCTTGGTGGGACAGTCCCTGGGGACGGGGACGTCCGGGGTGGCATATCGAGTGTTCCGTGATGAGTCAGCGGTATCTGGGGACGACGTTTGACATTCACGGGGGCGGTGAGGACCTGATTTTCCCCCATCATGAGAATGAAATCGCCCAGGCTGAAGCGGCGTCCGGCAAACCCTTCGCCCGCTATTGGATCCACAACGGGTTCATCCGAGTCGATAGTGAGAAGATGTCAAAATCGCTGGGCAATATACAAAATATTTGCGATGTTGTGGGAAAATACCACCCGGAGGTGCTCCGACTCCTCTTTCTTCAAAACCACTACAAGAGTTATATCGATTTCACCGCAGCGTCGCTCGATGAGGCGCGGGTGGGGATGGAACGGTTCTATGCCGTGCTGCAGAGAATGAAATCGATTCTCGCCGCCGATATGGACTACTCATCCGTTGCGGAAAGAAACCTGTCCGGCCGAGATGGGGAGGTCTACCGCCATATCGCCGCGCTTTCAGGCAGTTTTGTCGAATCGATGGATGATGATTTCAACACGGCGCGGGCGATCGGACACCTATTTGATGCGGTGCGCATCGTGAACGGGTACCTGGCGGACGCGGGATTTCAGGCGTCGCCGCAGTCACTCTTCGTACTGGACACCGCCCGGCAAACAATCAAAGAACTGGGTAAAGTGCTGGGACTTTTTCTCGAAGACCCTGACGATTACTTTGCGAAAGACAAGAACCGCGAAGCCGCAAAACGGGGCATCGATACAGCCGAGGTGGATCGATTGATCGCCGAACGGGTCGATGCACGCTCCCGCAAAGATTACATCCGAGCCGATGAGATCCGCGATGATCTGCTGGCGCGTGATGTCATACTGAAGGATTCAGCGGAGGGGACCACGTGGTCCTTCGCCCGACGGGGTGCTGATGCCGATTGATACTGCCCCGGCGAACCGGTAACGGATCGACAGCGAATGACACGCCGCGATATGAAATAAAGCGAGAGGGGTGATAATCACCCCTCTCGCTTTATTACTGCCCCGCGTTTGGCGCCTAAATATACTGCTCGATTTTTTCCATCAGGTCCTTCGCCTTCACAGGCTTCGTCAGGAAATCGTCCACCTTGAAGTGATCGCCGATGCCCGGATCGATGCCCGCATCGCGTGAGATGGCCGACATGGCGATGATGGGGATATCCCAATACTGTGGGTCGGCCTTCAGTTCCCGGCAGATGGTGAATCCGTCGTCTACGTGATCGAGCATGATATCTAGGAGGATGAGACTCGGTTTTTTCTCGGCGAGCTTTGCCATAGCCTCTTCCCGCGTATGGGCCACTGTGAGATCGTAGGGTTGACCGGAAAGGACCGCCGTGAGAGCGCCCACGAAATCGCGGTCATCCTCGACGATGAGGATGCTCGGCGTTTCAATCAGACTCATGGCCTTCTCAGCGGCGTTGACCAGATGGTATGCAATGGGCGACGCCGTCAGCGCGGGATGGGTGCCGATCTGGAAACGGGCGATGTCATCCGCCTTCATGCCTGCTGTGATCTGCGCGGCGATGGCGTTCAAGAGTTCACCGCCGCTGTTTCCGCCCCAGACCTGCCCGCCGAGTATCCTGCCGGTCTTCTTGTCGAAGACGAGCTTCACGTTCAGATTGGACATGCCCGGCATGCCGCCCGGGTGCCTGTCGGGGCCCGACGCAATTTCCGTCACTGTTTCATAGCCCGCATTCCGCGCCGCGCTTTCCGTGAGGCCGGCTGTTCCGACCGTCAGGCCGTTGACCACCGTTGCAAAAACACCGATGGCGCCGTCGCTTTTCCGTTTCAGATCAAAGAGGTTCGCACCCGCGATTCGTGCCTCCGTTGACGCAACCGAGGCGAGACGGAGACGCGAGGGCTGCATATTGAAAAACGAGAATTTCTCGCAGCAATCGCCGCAGGCAAAGATGTCCTTGTCGCTCGTACGCATATACTGGTCGACGTGGATCGCGTTCGTCGGTCCGATTTTCAATCCCGCATCCGTGGCGAGCTGCGTATTGGGAACGACACCAACGCCCATGATGACCACATCGGCTTTGATTTCTTTCCCGCTGGACAGGCGCACAGCTTCCACTTTATCGTCACCGACGATAGTGGCCGCGCGTTCATTGGGCAGAATAGCGATACCCCGGTCCTCCAAGCGTTTTTCCGCTTCGGCGCAGAATTCCTCGTCACAGGCAAGCAGGAGACAATGGGGAAGCAGTTCGACAATGGTCACGTTCGTGTTTTCGTTCTTCTTTTTGCACTCGTCGGCAAATTCCACACCGATAAAGCCACCGCCGATAATGACGAGGTCTTTTGCCTGGTCCAAGCGATCGGAGAGTTTCTGCAGATAGTCCACATCCTTGACAACGGTATAGACACCGTCCTTGTCCAGTCCTTCGAGAGGCAATTCCATGGGTAACGATCCCATTGCCAGTATGAGTTTGTCATAGGGAATCTCTCCGTGCGACGCCGTGACAACGACCCTTTTCCCCCTGTCGATTGATTGTGCCTCATCTACTATAAGGTTGATGCCGTTTGTTTCCAGAATTGCGTCGGGAATGAGATTCTTCTGAGGGACTCCCACCGTACCGAATATATACGGGATGCCGCAGGGGATCAATACCTGCTCTTCTTTCCGTATTAATGTAATGTCAGCGTCCGGATAGTGCCGCCGTGTCGTAATCCCCGCAGTAATACCTGCTGCACTTCCACCGATAATGACGACGTTCTTACTCATATGATCCTCCTTTGGTTAGCATTTGCTCTATTTGGCTGTGCATATGTGACGCGACAATGAATTCTGCAAACATAATGCCATGTATAACTAACTGATATATTATAGTTATAATGGTTTCATCCCTGGCCGGGTGCCTGCCGGCGGGGTAATACTCCCCGTATCGTGAGGAACAATACCCCGTTGGGAATAATTGCCCGTCTTACGTGATTTAAGCCGGTTCAGAAGGAGACGTGAAACAGCATGTTATCCTTCAGAAGGGAATGGAGAGAAAGATCGATCCGAATTGATGATCGCTTTCTTGGCCGGAGAATTCCTCGGTCCGCATGATGTGGGCGATGGAAAGCGTAAATCTGTTCATGGTAACAGCGATGCCGGTGGTTACCTCGGCGATGCAGAGTTCTTTTTCCACGCTGGGACTGTCGGTGAATGTATTGCCGTCGAGAAAAATGTCACGCGCCACGATCCTGCCGTCGACGGCGGCAAAAAGATACCAGCCGACGTGTTCGTGTTTATTCGTAGGATGGGTACCCGCATGCGCCGGTATGCGCGTATATCCCGCCGGTCGAATCGTGGCCGTTCCGAAATCCTTCGGGATATGACGGCCGGCACGGATTTCACAGCCCGCGGTGACGAAGGTGGAGACGTTTCCCACGGTGATTCCTGCGTGGGGAATAATGTCGTAGTTTAAGGGCGTCTGAGAACCCTCGTGGGCGCGCCATTTTCTTTCACAGGCCAGCACGACCCCCGGTTCGTTCTTCAACTCATAGTGCCACTGTGTCCCGTGAATCAATCTCTGCGTATCTTCTGCGAAGGCATCGGGTCCCACGATGCCGAGCTGTATTTCCCACGTATCAAGGGTGTGGCCGTCGGTACTGTGCACCGCCGTACCGGCATAGGTCCATCCTGCGCAGGGCCGATCATCCCTGAGTTGTGCCAGTGACAGGTTTTCCGTCGGCATGTATATGTTTTGCCCGAGGGTGACGGAGATGCGCGACGACCGGTTGCTTTCTTCATAGGGTATGTGGCGAAGGAAAGAGTGGCTGTACCGGTAAAGCGGATTGCCGGTTGTGTCATTCGTAATATTGGGGGAGATCCAGGTGATTTTCAAACCGTTTGTATAGTATTGATCGGTACCGTGCACAAAGTCGTTTTCGAACTGGAACGTAAAAATTCCCCTGTTCCAATCCTCCCCGTTTGCCGGGATGCTGAGTCCGATCGCCACGACCGCGATTACCGAGATTATGAAAACCCGCATCACTCTTCCCCTCATGGTGTCCCCTCTATCCATCGCTATTATGCGTCCGTCTTTCTGGCGCGACGCTCCTTCTCATACCACAGAATTACGGAAATGTCCCGAATGTGCGTTATGCGGAGAAAAAGAAAAATTGACTTGATTATTTCTAATATTATGATAATTATAATATTAACCTCTTTACCTCGCAACGTTCACGTGTCACCGAAGGCCGCCCTTTTTAGGGCGGTCTTCCATTTGTATACTGTAATGCCGGTATCCGTGTATGAGTGATCGTGTAACGTGACGTCCCCGAGAAACAATCTAAAAGGTTCTGCCTTACACAGGCTATGCCCGATCCACACCGTCTTTTATCGACGAGCCTTCGAGCACGAGAGCGGGCCTCCCGCGCTTGCGGCGTAGATGATTGATGAACTGAAGCGTGGATCCGCGAGAGACAATCCATCGTTCCAGGTGAAATTTGCCGGGGAAGTTCATGAGCGCTGTTCCGAGGATGATCGTCAGTATGCCCTGACCGGGAAGCACCAGCATGACGATGCCCGAGAGAACGAAAACACCACCGATGATGTTCTTCACTATCAAAAGCAGCAACCAGATAACGGGATGGTGGCGCTTCCTGTACGTTCGGGGACGTTTATCCGTGGCGAAGTAATCTTCCGGAATCCGGATCACCGCCCATGGGACAATCACCACGGCCCCCACGAAGGCGACGAGTGAGGCCCCGGCTATCCATAGAAAAACCGCTTCATGCATCTGAATCCACGCGATCATTGAATGCTCTGACCTGTACCTGATCTTCAAATCTGCTGCTTGTGGGTGTGCGTTCTTTTCTCTTTTTTAACGGTCTCACAGTATCTGCTCGATCTTGTAAATATTTCATCGAATCGTAAATGCTCGATTCCCTCCCTCGTGCAGGTGACAGGGGCGGTCTTCAGTGGCTGAGCCTAATACACAACCGCTCATCCTGGAGGGAATTCAGGTGCTCCCGGTCAACTTTCACCTCTCGCTCAAGCTGAACCGCGCCGGTCAGAATTCGATCAAGTCAAATTTTGTTAGAGTTGTCTGTCGTTTCGAACCCGGTGCGTTGACGAGGTGCCAGGCAGTGTACTGTTCGGCGTACAACGTTCCCGCGGACATCCCGTCAACGGGGACAATGACATTAAGCCCGCGCATGGCCGCGCCGGTGGCGGTATGAATCACGGCGCCCTCCGCCGTCGTCCCCGAAATGACGACCGTTTCTATGTTCCTCTTTCGAAGAATATTCTCCAGATCCGTATTGTAGAATTTATCAACACTCGATTTGACGATCGGCTCGTTGCCGGCAGGTGCCACATCCGCCAGGATTGATTTCGGCGTGCCCCTGCTTGTCAGGCTGTAGACAACGAAGACCCTGTTTTTTCTCGCATATCCGAGAAACTTCTTGATGTGAGGCACGGATGCAATGCACCGGGGTCTCCTGTCGGGATTGCATGTCAGCTCTTCGATATCCAGGATGAGAAAAGCTGTTTTCCGGGGATCGAGCTTTACGCCTTTCAGTTCCACCGCGTCCGGAGCTTTCGCTTTCTCCCACAGATCTATGATGGTCTCACTATCTCCGGCATAACCTGCCGAACCGGCGCACAGGGACAATACGACTGCGATAACTGCCACCATTGAACCTGATACCTTCTTTTGAGCTGCGCCTTTCCATTTCATGATCGCCTCCTTGCCGGCTTTCTTAATCCTCAAAACGGTCTCGTAAAAGGTCAGTATCCATGGTCTGACCCGGCACTATAAATTGGAAGAAAGGATGGAGGGTACGTACACAAGATGCTTTTTCATGGTATTGTACGCCTCTTGTGCATCCTTTTGTTCTATTGCCTTGTATATATTCATGTGTTGGCTCAGGTATTGATTGCATGTTTCGAGATTATAAATCGTGGGCACGTAGTCCTTGATGATGAAAAAAAGGTAATCAAAAAAAGTACGAATCGTATGAACATAGAGGGGATTCTTCGTCGCGAAGGCGATCGCCATATGAAAACCGATATCATCTTCGGAATAGGGCTGCACATTGTGTGTCTTTGACGCCATCCGGTCGATCGATTCCTTAATGAGGGTAAGGTCCTCGTCCGTTGCTCTTTCCGCTGCGATAGAGGCTCCGTTGCACTCCAGTGCCAAGCGGATTTCAAGCACGTGGTCCAAAGTCAGATTCTGCGTCGATGCGAGTTTCTCGATGGGATTTTCGTTGTGCTTGTGTGGCGTGGTGACAAACGTACCCTGTCCTCTTTTCTGTTCGAGCATCCCCATCATTGCCAGCTTATTGATGGCCTCTCGAACGGCTGTCCTGCTGACGTTAAGCGTGCGTGATAATTCCCGTTCCGACATGAGTTTCTCAGCCGGTTTGATGTCTCCCCGCATAATAAGTTCGCTCAGTTGATCGAATACCTGATCGGATATTTTCTTTGTCTGTATCGGTCGTAATCGGTGTCCCATTTTTATAATACCCCGTCTTTATCGATGTATTCTATCATATGGATATTTAATTCACGACAGGGTTTAATAAAAGAATATTGCCCTGTCGTCGTGTTGGAAAGAGTATGCTACAAGTAAATGAATGAACCTCGAATATCAAAACCTTTGGAGATTCTAGACCAGATTAGTGTTCCGCTGCAAGTCCTACCGCATAAAATGTGCCGAGCAATAGCATGGCTAGAGCCTCTTTATTACTGTATTTACCCTTATTTTCCGGATGACAAATCAGAACGAGCAAGGCTATAGATGCTACTTCATGACACTAGTGAATGGATATAAATATAAATGGACGGGTGGGGTCGCGATACTATCTATTCAATATCAGGTAGCCTGAATATTCGTATATCGTAAGTCAAGGATGGACGAAAATATTTACGATCGCGTGCATCCCAACGGTACTAAAGAATTTGGGTTATCTCCGCCAGTAATTAGTGTAAGTTTCTCGTGGCGGGTCAATTCAGGTTTTTTATACTGCTTTTTATTCTCTTTATTCTCACTTTTTCTTTTTTCCATGACATCCTCCATTTCCCAATATCAGGTATCCTGGGGATTGACATATAGAGAATTAAAAAATGACTGAAGTAGTTATACCCGTGTGCACCCTAGAGTTCGGAACCGAATCCACCAGTAACCAACGTAACTTTATCATGCCGTGTCAATTCAGGCTTCTTATAGGCTTTTTTATTCTGTTTTTTCTCAGTCACTCGTTTTTCCATGACATCCTCCCTTGTTCAATATCGAGTATTGAATAATCCGAATATTGATATGTCACGAATTAAACAATCAGCGATGAGGAATTATCATTGTGTGCAAATTTATGAGCTGATTGTGCTGTAAGCATTGTAATTTTCTCGTGCTTGGTCAGTTCTGGTTTTTTATACTGCTTCCTTTCGCTTTTCCTTTTTTTCATGACAAACTCCCTGAGAGAGTGAATTTATAGGTACAGCATAAATACCACATTCGAAGGATATTGAAAAAGAATTTTCTATACTTTCTATAATCAGCATTCGTGCCGCATTCATGGCAGCACCTTTCGTCGGCTTCAGCCAGATGGACTTCAGTTTGTCGGCAAAGACACCTTTTTCTTTATGGGATACATGGGCCAGGATATTCCGCATAAAATGGATCTTGCACCTCTGCCATGCACAGCCGAGAAAGGCTTTCTGAACGGCCTTTCTGAGCCCCTTATGGGCATCGGAAACACAGAGCCATACCGTCAGTCCCCGTTCCTTGAGTTTCGTGAAAAGGACTCGATAGGTCTCCTCCGATTCATTCATCATGGGCTCACAGGCCAGTATCTCACGCCGGCCTTCCATGGTGATGCCGGCAACGACGAGAACGGCCATACTCACCACGCGGCCATCAAAACGGATCTTTTCATACAAGGCATCAACCCAGATAACAGGATATTCACTCTCCAGTGGTCGAGAACGAAAGTACTCAACCTGCTCATCAAGTCCCTTTGTCATTACCGATATCTGGCCCGGTGAGATGCCTTCAATGCCAAGAGACCGGGCCAGTCGTTCCATCTTCCGCGTGGAGACACCGTTGACAAAGGCTTCCTGAACAACCTGGATTAGTGCCTGCTCTGATCGCTTCTTCTCCGTTACAAAAAAGGGGATGTATCCACCCTGACGAAGCTTTGGAACCAGCAGATACATCGTTCCCAAACGTGTATCGAATCGACGGACGCGGGTCCCGGAGAAGTGCGTCCGTCTCTCACTCGAATGCTGTCCTTTTGATGCGCCCACTTTCAACTCCGATTCGACTTCCATCATTCCTTCCGTCAACCATTGAAGCATCGCATATAACGGATCCGTTTCACCCATAAAATGCAGTAGTAATTTCTTGTACGTCGCGGTATCATATTTCCCGGCCATCGCTCTTTCTCCTTTGTCTGTGTTGTCGGTAACACTTCTTTAGGAGATATCGATGGCCTCCTTCAATTACTTAAATTGCGAACATTCTTTTACACTACTCGAAAGTGCATGGGTTAAGGTTAAAGTTTCGTTAAAGAGTTGGATTGTTCATTTCTTCCTGAAATCGAGGTAAGCGGAATTGTATGAATATGTGAAGTTTGTTTGCGGGAATTATTGCCAACATTAATGAAAAGACTCTTAACATCCTATATAACTCATTGATCTTATAGCATTGAGACGTTATAGGTTTAGTCCTGAAAAGCAAAAGGACTTTCGTAAACTTGCGCCTTTGATGCGAGTTGT